>JGI24539J26755_10001588_pt1 | contig 10443 bp, 6 predicted proteins | sample NorSeaMetagenome_2_FD_26755 | JGI IMG/M metagenome (IMG submission 26755)
CCCCGCCGCTCGCGCCGTCGCGGCGGCGAATTTGGCAAACTGCGTCTTTAAGAAGGGCATCACCTGCTCGTCGTAGTCCTCAGCCTTGAACACGTGCTCGCACGCGCGCGTGTACAGAGACTGGGGCAGGAAGTGGCAGTCCTCGTCCGAGTAGGAAGATAACTGCTCGATGTCGCCCATGTCCGCCTCGGATTTGGCCATGTCGGCTCTCACGTGGTATTCACACTCCGACGGGTGAAACTCGCCGGTGTGCACGCACCGCAGCAGCTGGTTAGTGACGAGCTTCTGGAAGTGCTTATCGAGAAACCCGCCGAAGGACTCGCAGGTTGGGGCGAACTTGTCGGGGTAGAGCCCGCTCTTGTACCTGTATATCGACGCCAGGCGCTCGTACGGGTTGCGAGACATGCAGAAGGAGTTGGCGATCTTCCCCAGCGAGACGGCCGGGTCGAAGAGGTCGCCTTCTTGCTCGCCCGTCGCGGGCGGCAGCGGCGGCCTGTGCCACACGTTGCACTTGAACCCCGGGATCGTCTCGTAACCCAGCGCGCCCTCCCACTCCTCGGAATCCTTCGCCGCGCACATGCCGAGCCTGCGGCCGTAGTACGCGCCCAGGAGCTCGACGGACGTGCCGCCGTTCTTGGGGATGTGGACGAACACGGGGCCGCCGCCTTCGTTCGGGTCGGCCATGGGGTACGGGCCGGACGGCGCGGCGGACGCGGAGGTCGCGGTCGTGGACGCGGAGGTGGAGGTGGACGCGGAGGTGGAGGTGGAGGTCTCCGACGCCGCGGTCCCATCGGAAATCTCGGGGGATCCCGCGGCGTCGGACGCGAGCTCGCCGGGGCCCGCGTGCGCGACGGCAGCCTCGCGATCCTCGAACGAGGCCTGGTCCACCGCGGCGACCTGCGCATCCGCCTGAATCTGCTGCTGCTCCTGCGCCATCATCAGCTCCTGCGCCTGCTGGAGCTCCTCCCACCGCCCGTCCCCGAGGCGCGCCGCGCGGGGGGCTGGAGAAACCGACGGCATTTGGCCAGATCGGAGGAGCGCGACGGCGTCCCTCCCTCCGGGGAAGGCGCCGGCGACTGCGACGACGGCGCCGGCGGCGAGGAGGCTCGCGCCGATCACGCGCACGATGCGCACGCGACGCGAGGGCGCATCGGCGCCCTCGCGAGGCGTCAGCAGGGGCGCGGACTCGCTCATCGGTGTTGTGTCCTCGGTGCGAAACGCCGCGGCATTTTCAACACCCCATTTTTTTCTCAAAACTGACGAAATAAACGAGGCGTCGTATTTTAACAGGTGGGTAGTCATGTGGGACAAAAGTATTGCCGCGTTTTGTCCGGCACTTTCTCACGGTTTATTCTCGAGTTAAAAAAAGTCATCTTCAGGTATCATTTATCCTCATTTATCCTCTCACTACCTAGATTTTAGTTTCAAGTCGACACGCCTTCAATCGATCAATCGCCTACTTTCAAAACTTTTTGGCTTTCAAACCGCTTTCAATTTGGTCAGAATAGTCAAAATATTTTCAGGATTGATTTTTAACCAAACAAGCAGCAAGCGCTAAGAAAAACCCAAGTCACGTCAGGTACCAACATACAACCGACCTCCTCGCGGCGCCTAATAGACGCGAGAAGAGCCGACGCCCGAACCCCGAGCCCTATACCCGCTCGAGGTTCCACAAAAACACCCTCCTCAAATTCACCGTTCATCATTCACTCGACGTCATTCACGCGTCCTCCTCGAGCGCGCCGGTTGCTTCCAGCCCAACCTTCGCGGCGATGCCGAAGCCCACCAGCCAGAACAGCCCGAGGCCGACGTATTGCTCGTAGAACACGCACACGGCGCTGCCACCCAGCGCCAACGCCGCGACGCCCGCGATGGAGATGGCGAGCGTGCCGGGGTCCATCTTGGACATGCCGGATTCCCCTTCGGCGTCGACGGCGATCTCCTTGCCGTCGGCGCCCACCACCACCATCTGGGGCTCCACCGCGTACACGTTGTTGTTCTCCAAAGAGGTGTTGGACCCGCCCTTGGTGGCGGGTGCGACGAAGTCGGGGCCGAGGCTGCCGTTCTTGACGTCGACGTACACGCCGTCGGGCCTGGCGAGGCACGGGAAGACCTCCATGGGGCGGCAGGTTTCGATGGGCGTGAGCCTTTTGAGTACCGGGTTGTCGGGGTACCAGTCCTTGATCTCGCCCGTCTTCAAGTCGAAGGTGCTCTGCGTGGACGGGCAGACGATGCAGCCGTCCTGGGTGAGCCTCGCGTTCTCGAATCCCTCGGAGAACGCACCCTCCGCCGGGGACCTGGCCTCGATGGCGACCATGGAGTCCTTGTACCAGAACAGGAGCATCGCCTTGCCGAGCGCGGTGACCTTCTTGCGGGTGCCCCTCGGGAGAGCGTCGGCGTCGCAGATCTTGGAGAAGCTGCCCGGGACGGGGGGGAGGGTCTCAGCGGCGGGCGTGGAGGTCTCGGCCTCGGCCTCGGCGCGAACGACGAGGGAGACGGCGCGGGTCTTCCTCTGGCGGAGCGCGGCGGACTTTCCGGTGGAAATCTTGCCGGCGGGGGCCGCGCGGAGGGTGGCGTTCGCGGTGGAGCGCTTGGAGGCGCGGGCACCCGCGGCGGCGCGGACGACGGGCGCGGAGGTGATGGTGAACGCGGACATTTCGTCGGTGTTTGTGTGGACTCTTCGGCCTGTCGCGTTGACGCGGTCGACTGTGGCGGTCGGGGAGGTCGAGAGCTTCGAGTGCCGAGCGTCGCTGAGGAGGCTCGTATGAGGTTCAGTCAGGGAAATGAAGGCTCCACAGGCGGCCACGTCGGCAAAGTCGAAAAAAATTGTGGCTGAGGCGCTGAAAAGTGCGCTGCCAAATGGAACGAAACTTCACGCGGTTGGCGAGCGCCACAGTTGGCTGAGCGCGCCTCGTGAGTACCTCCGAGCGTTCGTGAAAGATGTCCGCAGCGTCCGTCAGCATCGCACCCGTCGGCCTCGTCCGCGCGTCCGCCCTCCCGGCGACCCGCCGCACCCGCCGCGCCGCCTCGGTCGCCGCACCCCGCCGCTTCGAGGATGCTCGCATCGGGTGCAGGCGGGGCGACGCCCAGCGGGTTCGAGTGGCGCACCCCGACGAGGGCTTCACCGACGGCAACTCGCTCGCGACCGCGGAGAACCAGGACCTGGAGATGAAGCTCGGCCGCGCCGCCATGGTTGGCTTCTTCTTCACCACCGTCGGCGACGTCGTGACCCGCGGGGAAGGCCCGGTGGAGCAGCTCCGGGACGAGCAGATGTTTCTCCTGAACCACATCAACCCGGCGACGGTGGCNAAGGACATCCTCGAGGTNGGCGGCATCTACGTGGAGAGCGTGTTCATCGTGTGGCTCTGCCTCGNCGCCGCGTTCATCCTCGCCGTGCAGCAAGGCCTATCGTCCCCGGTGCGCACCTACTCCAGCAAGAAGAACAAGCGAGAATCGTTGCGAGCCAACGGGGAACGAGTCGGCGTCATGCTCGAGTCCGTGCGGGACGCGCTGAACCTCCAGGTCCAGGAGCAGAAGCCGTACGAGCTGTTCAACGGCAGGTTGGCCATGATGGGGTTCGCGTTCGCGCTCGTGGGTGAGGCGGTGACGAGTCAAGGCCCTTTGGAGCAGTTGAACCTGGAAACCGGCGTTCCCGTCATCGACTCGGAGCTCTTCGGCGCCTTCTTCATCGCGGGCGTGTTCTTCAACGTGGTGGCGACCGGGGCGACGGTGGGGAAGAGGGCGTGGGCCAAGGGCAAGTCCCAAGTCCGATGATTAACTCTTAGTACAAAATAAATTCACGCACGCTCGCGTGTACATAGCCGCCGAGTTGTAACAATCTGTCAAAACTCCAACTTTCATCATCTGCGTTTTGGATAATCGGCACAACCGGACACATCCTTCCGTGCCACATCCGACTGACACCAAACGCAAGACTCGCCCCTTCGCGACTCGCGTCGGCCATGTCCGGTATCGCCGCGAGTGGAGTCGCGAGCGCGCGCGTCTCGCGCGTCGGCGTCGCCCTCCGGTCGCGTCGCGGCGTCGACGGCTGCCAGGCTGCGAGCCACGTCACTACTGCCCGACGATCGCTCGCCTCGACGCGTCCCTCCGTCCGGGGCGTCGTTCCCGGCGCAGCCTCGAGCGGCGAGGTGGTGCTCTACTCCTTCGGCGATGGCGACGCGAAGCGCACCGAGACCACCACGAGCGTCGCCGTCGACGCCGAGGCCACGGAACGTGACGGCGAAGCGAACGCGGGTGCGATGAACAAAACCTTCGCATCCTACTGGGCCGATGCGATGCCCGCGAACGACGCTCTGGACAAGCAGATCATGAAGCTCTTCGTCCCCGCGATGCTCAACTTCCTCATCATCCCGTTCGTGGGCGCCGTCGACGTCTTCTGGGTCGGGCGCATGGGCAGCACCGTCGCTCTCGCCGCGCAAGGCGCCGCGAACCAGGTGTTTCAATCCGCGTTTTGGATAATCTCATTCGTCCCGTCAATCATCGCGCCCGTCGTCGCCAAAGCCGCGGCGTCCGGGGACACGAAGGAGGTCCAGCGCGCCACCGGNGAGGCCATNTTCGTCGCGTCCNTAGTGGGCGTCTTCGGGATGGTGCTGCTCACGGTGTTCCAAGCCGCGAGCTTACAAGTGGTCGGCGTGGTCCCCGGGTCGGAAACCGCCGCCGCCGCCGCGCCCTACATCGGCTGGCGCGCGCTCACATTCGTACCCGCGATCGTCTCCACCGTCGGGTTCGCCGCGTTCAGGGGTACCCTGGACGTCACCACCCCGATGAAGATCACGCTGGTGAGCCAGATGGTCAACTTACTGTTGGACCCCATCTTGATCTTCGGCGGCGGGGCGGTGAAGGCGATGGGCGTGGCGGGCGCCGCGATCGCCACGTCCGCGTCCGAGGTGACGTCCTTCACGCTGTACATTCGNGCGATGATGAAGAAAGGGATCATCACGCTCGGNTCNNTGATCGCGGTGCCGAGCTGGGGGAACATCGGGAAGTTGATGGTTGGCGGCGCGGCGGTGCAGATGCGTTCAATCGCGCAGAACATAACGTTCCTCGCGGTGATGCGNGCCATCTTACAGATGGACGCCACCGGAACAGCCGCGGCGGCGCACACGGTATCGGCGCAGATGTTCCAGCTGTGCCTCATCGCGGTCCTCGCGCTGTCCACGCTCGCCTCCATCCTCATCCCGCAGAAGCTCAACGCGGCGAAAGGGGAGGGGGGCCAGGCGCAGGCGAAGGTATGCGCGGATCGCCTGTTGGTGTGGGGGTTCCTGCTCGGTACGTTCCTGGCGTGCGTGCAGCTGTGTTTGCTGCCCGGGCTCAAGTTCTTCACGCCGCTGGAGAATGTTCAGGCGATGGCGCGAGGGCCCGTGATGATCGGCGCGATGCAGATGCCGCTCAACGGGCTGGTGTTCGTCGCGGAGGGCTTGATGCAGGGGCACCAGGCGTTCGCGAGGCTCGCGGGGGGTATGTGCGTGTCCACGGCGCTGATGCTCGGGGCGCTGAAGGTGTGGGGATCGACGGTGGAGGGCGTGTGGGGATGTTTCTTCGTGTTCAACGTATCGAGGCTGGCGTTTGGGCTCAGACATCACTTCTTCGACGGGCCCCTCGCGCCGTCCAAGCTACGCGCCGCTGCCGCCGAGGAGGACAGGGTGAAATCGGAGTAGGAGCTCGCGTAAGTGTTACGAGTCGCGCGTTCTGTGTTGTTTTGGTGCCTGTATTAAGCCGCCCTGCCCGCCGGCAGTTGTCAAGTTGATTATTTTAACTGTTAGTGCTACACTCGTCACCGCCTGCCTCGCGGGTTCGCCTTCTGAAGCTTCGCCTTCTGCATCGCGCGGTACGCCTCTATGGCGTTGTTTCTCGCGTCCGTGTCCACCGTCACTCGCACCTTGCCCCGCTGCATCCAATCCAGGTACGCCTCGGGCGTCATCCCCATCTGAGCCGCCTTTGTGCGTTGCTTTCGACTCAGACCGCCGCTCGCGCCCCTCGGCGCCTCGCTCTTATCGACATCGCGCACATCGCCGCCGCCCGGTGTCGCCTCGGGCGCGGCCTTCTCTTTCCTTTTCCAGTTCACGCCCCCCTGCGCCACGAGTTTTTCGTCGCCCTCGTCGGCGTCGACCGCGACCGCGGCGACGACGTCCTTTTCCTTTTTCTTTCTGCCGGTGACGATGGTGCCTTCCGCCTCCGCCTTGGCCTTGAGCCGCTGCTTCCACAGCATCCCCGCGTTCTCCTGCTTCTTTCCCATCTTTCGAAACGACTTGCCACTGAAGCCGTCGATGTGCTCGTCGAAGAGCTCGTCGAGCTTCTCCTTGAAGTCGGGCGCGGCGCCGTTGATGAAGTAGGACGGCTTCGCGAATCCCTGACCGCCGTACTTTGCCTTGACCGGCTGCAGCACCACGCCGACCATCTTCCCGACCTGCTTGGGCGTGAGCTTCTCACCCTTCTCCTGGGGCTTGAGGAAATCCGGGATGCCCTTGCGCTCGCTCCGCTCCTTCACCGCCCGGCCCGCGCGCTTGGTCTTGAACTTGAACTTTTCGGCAAACTCCTCCTTCCACGCGCCGCTGTTCTTGCGGGGCGGTTGCGACGACTTGGCGTTGTCGCTCCCGCCGCGGCCCTTACTGACGCCGCCCTTGGGTGCTAGCCCGCCCCCGGGTTTGCGCCCGGTCTTGACCAGCTTCGTCATCGCCGGTATTGACCAGCCTCGCGAGACACCAGTGATCGATCCGATGCTTTCTGGGTGACCTCATGAAAAAGTGGCGGCGGTGAGTTTCACTTCACTACCTCTTCGCGCGATGCACTGCGCGGCGCTGCATCTGGCGCAACTCGCGTCGCGGTTCACCGCCGCGGTCGCGCTCAAGGGCGCGGGCGGCGCGTCAACCCGCCGCGCGGCGGTCGCACACACGCGATGCGCCCGGGCACGCGGCGAGGGGCGCTCGAGCGGGACGGAATCCAATTGTCGATGGCCGTCGTGGTACGCGCGTGACGCGTCGACGTCGGCGACGGTTTGCAACGCGTCGAAGTACTATCCTCCGGCGGGGGATTCCTCCAGCGGGGGCGGGGGATTCTTACCGGATTCCAAGCCGTCGTACCCGCCCCCGACGCAGAAGCGCCAGGGCCCGCGGCCGGTCAAGAAGCGCTTCAACGGCGAAGACGCGCTCGACGCCAGGGCGCTCAAGGAACGGCGGCAGAACGAGGGACAGAGGCTCTCCAAGGCGCTCGCGCAGCTCGGCGTGGCGTCCAGGCGCGCGTCCGAGGACCTCATCTTCGCCGGGCGCGTGCAAGTCAACGGCGTGACCGTCACCGTGCCCCAACACGCGGTGTCCACGTCGCGCGACGTAATCTCCGTCGACGGCAAAGTTGTCCAGGGGGGCGTGGAATCGCTGGGAGAAGCCGGGCACCTCTACTTTCTGCTCCACAAACCGAAAGGGTACCTCTGCAGTAATAAGGCGGCTGGCGCGGGTGCACGCGCGCGGGACCAGGACAAACTCGTCCTCGACCTCTTCGACGACTGGCGCGAGGGGTGGAAGAAGAAGCACAAGAACAAGTTGCCCCCGCGGCTCTTCACGGTCGGCCGCCTCGACGTCAACACCACCGGCATGCTCCTGGTCACCACCGACGGTCAGTGGTGCCAACGCGTCGCGCACCCGTCCTCGGAGATCGCCAAGTCCTACATCGTCACCGCGTCCACGCGGCCGACCAAGGCGCAAATCAAGAAGATGGGCGAAGGATGCGAGGTTGACGGAGTGCACGTGACGCCGCTGCGGGTGGAGACGATGGAGGGCGCGCGAGACGGGGGACCCGCGAACNGGGTCCTCGTGGACGTGGTGGACGGACGTAACCGGGAGGTGCGCGTGCTGTCCGCGAACGCGGGGGTGGACGTGAAGAAGCTGAAGCGCGTGCGGGTGGGCGGGCTGCGCATGCCGAGCGAGCTGCCCATCGGCAAGTACATGACCCTCAAGCCGCACCAGGTTGGGTACGTGCTGGACCGAGGTTTGGCGATGAACTCCAAGGCTGCCGAAAGTTCCGGGGGCATGATGGGAAAAATGTACTGACGCGCGTCGAGAGATGATCAGAGCTCGNCTTCAGGANGNGAGAGAAACTCGCGCTACTCGAGGTGTAATTTCGATTAACACGTAGACTATCATCTAACCCGNGCGCTACTNCGGATACCGGTCACGCGCCCTGCTCGCTCCTGCACTCGTCCACCAACGCGCGCATCTCCTCGGGGGTGAGCCGCGCCGGAAACTCCCCTTTCGTCTTCATCCGCCGGAGCCTTAAATCCACCTCCTCGGAAACCTCCTTCAACTCCCGCTCCTCCCTCGCGCTCTCCAGGTAGGCGCTACCGCCCCCNCCCGCGTTCTCCTTCTCCGCGTCGCCGACCACGAGCCCATGCCGCCGCGCGAACGCGCTCGCGCTGCTCGGCGCCGGTGACGCGCCGGACACCCCGGTCGCCGCCGAGAGCGGCCGCTCCGAAACCGCGACTGAGTCATCCCCCGGTGACTCACCGCCCCCCGCGTAACTTAAACCGACGCCGACCCCGGGCGACCCAGCCCCCATCCTCATCTGCGTGGTCATGGACACGAACGCGTCCGTCCTGTCGTCGGTTGACTTGAACTCACCCAGCGCGCGCTCAATCTCCGCCAGCCGCCTCGTCTCCTCGTCGTTTGGTGACTCCCCGACTTGGTTCAACCCGCCCGCTCCGCCGGTGCCCGGGTGGTTGATGCTCGCGAGCAGCGACAGCGTGGACGGCACCGCGAAAGGGTTGTGCGACGTGGTGTCCGTCACGTTCGTGGCGCCGGACTTGACGCTGAACGCGGATGATTCGACGACCGTGGAAGATTCGACGACCGAGGCGGCGGCTTCCTCGTCGCGAGAGAATTCTGCGAGGAGGCGCTCGGCTAGGGCGTCCTCCTCCTCGGACAGTTTCTTGATGCGGTCGACGCCCGCGACGGCCGCCGCGTTCCTCGCCGCGGCGCCGCCCATGTCTTCCGCGTCCTCCCCGCGTAGTGTCCGTCGCAGGCGGGCGATCTTACGAAGCCGTCGCTTGCGTCGGCGCGCGAGTCTCGCCTGCTTGTCGTCGTCGTCGNCGGATTCATCTTTGTTGGATCCNTCGCCGTCCTTCTCCTTGCCGTCCTTCTCCTTGCCGTCGTCTTCACCATCCTCGTTCGGGTCCCCACCTCGGTCCAGTGTCTCNTGCTCCACCATCCGTTGCTCGGCTTCCTTCGCCAGGAGCATCTCGTCGTACTTTCGGATCTTCTCGAGGCCGGCTCTGATCTTCGGGTCGAGATCCTCCGTCGCGATCATGTCGAGGCCGGGTTCCTGGTTGGTCCACGGGTTGGGCATCTTCGACGTTCCAGCCTCGGGGCCTTCGGCACCCTCGGCACCCTCGGCCCTACCCCTGAGTCCCACCGCGCGGAGCTGCTCGTCGCGCTTCGTCGCGTTGGCCACGAGCTCCTCGACGAGCTCGGCAAAGTCGGGCGGGAAGTCAACCTCGGCGCGTCTTCGCAGCTCGTGGAGGTACCGCATGAGGTCGGTCTGGACCTTCATGCGGCGCGCGGCGGCCTCTTCGCGCTCGAGCTGGGACATCGGGTCTTCCATCGGTCGCGACTTGGCGAGCCGGTCGATGAGCGCGTCGAGGGTGTCGTCGTCCGCGGCGGCGAGACGACCCGCGCCCCATCGTTCGCTCGTCAGCAGCTCGTTCACGGGATCCGGCGGACCCTCCTGCTCGGGCTCATGCGTTTCGTCAGCGTCCGCGTTGGATGCCGCGGACGGTGTGAGTCGCCCCGCGGCGATCTGGTGACGCAACGCCTCGATCTGCGCGTCGAGAGCCGCGTCGTCCACCGCGGTGTCATCGTCAGAGTCCGGGTCGGCGTGAGGCATCGCGACGTTCGGTGTCGATGCCGAGTCGGCATCCCCGTAGAGGCGGAGGTCGTCGTCGTCGCTCCCTTCGCCGTCGGTGTCGCTCAGGATGGACCCGCCCCGTGGGGGTGGCCGCGGCGGGGGTTCCTCCGGCATAGGGAACCTGGATACTTGTCGCGTGCCCTGCGCCCTGCGGCACTGTCGCTTGGGAGACCTGGTCAACGGAAATATCCGGCGCAGTGACTGGTTCACATTTTTTTACAATTAAAAGTATCACTTCGGCGGCGACACCGCGTTCCACGTGGCCACCGTCAGACCCGACGCGCCCACCGCGAACCCAAACGCGAGCACAGCCGTGGACACGCCCGTGGACGCGCCCGCCTCGATCGCGGCGCCACGAGCGATGAGCGCCGGCGCGATGAACGCGACGAACACCGACAACGTCGATCCCATAAACCCGAGCGCAACCTCGATGTTCGGGGTGACGATGGCCAGTAGGAACTGCACCGCGATGATGGAGAGGGTGAGGGCGACGTGCGCGGGCCGGCTCAGTCGCCACGCGCACTCCTCGGG
>JGI24539J26755_10001593_pt1 | contig 10434 bp, 10 predicted proteins | sample NorSeaMetagenome_2_FD_26755 | JGI IMG/M metagenome (IMG submission 26755)
CGTATATATATATATATAAATATAATAAAAGTACGAATAATCAAGGCCAAGAAACAAAGAATCTGACATCAGCTGCAATAAGGTGACTTCAAGACCTTCGATGCAACATTCCGCACAGGCGATCCAAGAATAGAGCAGCTCGAAGTGACCGGTTCTCTGCTTTCCAGGACAAAGCGTGTGTTCTACCACGAAACCAACAGGATCAATACCGTGAATCCACGGAGTAGCTAACGGTTGATTCCGCGGCAAGATCAGGAAAGAACATTTGAAGTACTCCGCGTAATACTTAAAATGCTCATCGCCTGGATTGTCGGCTCTCTCTAAGGAACGAGCAATTTCTGTGTCACCAGCAGCCTGTGCCAATGAACATATAGATCCAAGATGGTGACGAGCCTCATCTGCTATGAGCCGCTCCACTGCCACGTCTATGATATGACCGCCAGGGTGCCGAGGCACTTTGCACCACCACTCCGGCGATCGTGCTGCCATGAATGCATATATCAGACATTTGCCATCGGGCGGTACCGTCAGACGCCCTTTGAAAAAGCTGCCTTCATCACCCTTGGGCATGACTTCTAATTCAGATATCCTTCCAGGAGGTAAACGCATGTGAGGCAGCTGATATCCAGAAGCCTGCAGAACAGTCGCATCTATGTCCTGGGCATCCCAAATGGAATCTTCCGAATCATCATTGCCCTCGTGCAGTGTGTGCCAGAATTGCTCTTCTGCATGAAATTCGGAAACTTCCACCAGATGCTCTGCGTCGTCCCTCTTCCCGTTGTCATCAACGAAGGACATCGCAAAATATTCATCGTCCACTGCATGACCAATAGTAGCGACTATGTCACTGAACGCCTCTACGTCTATCTTCCGGAGCTTGGTCATGTACGGCCAGATATGCTGCTTAAACTCTGCTGTCTTTTCGGCAACACAGTGCCAGTTCACATCAAGTAATGCTCGTGTGAAATCTTCATCGTCGATGGAAACGAGATCAGGAAGGTTGCAGTCAGATATCTTTTCTTTTGAACACGGGAGAAGGATCTGTCGAAGTATATCATTGCAAAACTCTACGCTCTCCTCTTTTCGAATTAAAGTCCATCGAGCCAAAGCTTCTCTGATGGCTTCAATCGCTTGCAAGAGATGCCTTAGACCGACGCTCCTCAGTTTTTTCATGTATGGCAAGATCTGCCGCTTGAAATTCTCATCTCGGGTTACCAGCAAGTTCCAGTCCACAGCATTCATCTTTTCGACAAAGATATTGCTCGCCATCGACAAAGAAGGAAGACATTTCTTCACTTCTTCTTCGGAATGAGGCCATGCCTCGTTTTTCAGTTGAAGAGAGAAATCTTCTCCTACACTCTGGGCAACTTCGTAGAGGATTTTACAAGCTTTCCAATAACCTTTTAGATTGGCATATCTCTTGAGGATTCGCACCATGCAGTCGAAGAACTCTTTCGAATTTTCAGCCAGCAATGACCACGCAGTGCGGCGAACAGCTGTTATAAAAGCATCATCTGACAACTCAAGAGACGGCAACTTCCTGGAGCCAGCCTTGGTTATATCTCTTCTCTTGCATGAAAGCGGCACATGCCGAAACGTGGAACTGCCCGATGACATTCCAGAGAAGTGGCCGATGTCGATCTTATCTGATAACCTTACTGACGAACTCGTAACAAAAACTTACAAATGTATCAATTTATATAAAGTTGAGCTATAGCTCATTTTTCTCAAACCGAATAATATATGTTCCAAAGAAGTTGCTGCTTCGTGCGAAGACTGTCTTTGTTCTCTGCACGCAAACTTCTGGTGTCCAAAGTTCCAATTTCGAATAGCTCTGCCTCCATGACAGCATCGTGGCTAACATCATTGGTTGACCTGGCTCTTTCCACGTCACGAATGCTGATATGATTAATTACCTACAACTGAATAATCAAAAAAACTACTGATTGCTCAACAACAATAAAACGCTAATCTTCATCTCGATGCAAAGCGTCGGTATTGTTTGAGTGGATCGTTCCCTTCTTCTTCTTCTTGGTCTTTTTGTTTTTCGCAACCTTCGGCGCCATGGCGCAGTGACGAAATTGCAACAATAACAGGAATCATGACATGTCGCCTAACCAAACATGTAACCATAACAACAGCCTGTGAGCGAACATGATTTTTCCAATAAAAACAAGTGTGATAGTATGTTGTTCTCTTTCGAGACAGTTTCAACCATCTGACATCCAAGTTGAAACACTATCAAAATATAAATTATACCAGAGTGTAACACTGCAACTAATACTTAGTTATTGAGGAAAACAAAAGTCTTCTAACTTCGAGCCAATATTTAACTGAAGCGAATCAGAATCCTTACTTTTTCTCTGCCAGGATCTCATCGTAACATGAAAAAGCAGAAAGTCTTTCTTGAAATCACACTTGCTACATCAGAATTATAGCCAAAGCACAGCAATCATCTTGTTCAGAAGTGTGTGTCAGTTCTATGGTTCAAGCTTTGAAGCCGCTCTGTTTTTTCAGCAGCCTTTGACGAGTAAGACAGACGCCTGTCTGTCCAATGAGGCAGTTTTAGAATATGAGAATGCTATCATCGATCCTACACAAATTCGTGTCAAGTCCGACTAGCTGATCACATCATACTATATAGAAAAATGCTTTCCAAGACAAAAGATTANAGAATAAACAGCGAACTGTTTTCACTTCGCTGTGTTGATAATTTCAATAACACNGCCGTTATTCCTATACTTGTTCAATGCTTCTATGCCATNAATATTCTAACTACTCATGCAAATGATCTGTCATGTTCTATTATTGACGTGCATATTCAAATATACAAAATGAGTAACTACTCATGGTGTTTCATCAGACCACCAGATTCGGCCGATGTCTCTTCCGCACCGAATGTGCTCACCTTCTGGAGATACGAGGCTAATGCACTCGGCAAAGGTGTTCTTCTTCTGTGCGAGTTCTACTTTGATCACGACGAAGCCGATGCCAAAAGCATATTTTCGCGGAATTACTTTTGTGAGAACCACGTCTCCAGCCAGAGAAGTGCACGTAAAATAACAGTTCTGCCCCGAAATGACCACGTCAAGCGAAACCGCAAAAGTCCCAGGAGGTGGTTCCAAGCTTATAAAGAGGCTTTTGTAAGGCCACAGTTCGAGGTGTCCATCTGTCCACTGGATCCAATACAGATTGCACCCGCCTTTCTTTGTGACCTTGCCCAGATCTGCTTTTCCAAAGCGCTCCATCCTTAGATGACACATTTTAGTCTGATCTATCGACAAGGAAGAACGAAAAACAACATGCATCTATTGATTCCGAGACGCTTCACTGTACGACCAATCATTGGATCTGAAGTCCTGCCAAGAACGTAATTTGTAAAAAGCATGAAATTCAAGCTTGCAACAGACGATCTGTAGAACTGCAAACCGGTTCCAGAAGAATGATTAGACGTTAATGTGTCCACATTAAACGTATCCAGAAAGCTTGCGTCATGCAATTCTATTCACTATTCCATCTCTAAGTTTCCCCTTTTTTTTTGTGACTTGGCATGTGAATAGACGTAATCCACCAGCTCTCTGATTTTTCACCATCTCCAACTGGCACCACTTTTCCGATCTGCATCGCCGAGATGTGAGTCCCAAGTTCCTTTACCTAAAGCACCACATCTGTCGATTTTCCTTGAAATAAGCATCATTCATTTTCTATATCGAAAAATCACTGACAGACGTGGGCTTCCAAACTCGTATTTTCTACGATTCCGTAATTCATAATTCTCAAACTCGGATCAAGGGCTATGCCATTGAATACGAGAACAATGCCTGGACTGTCGCAGACCTCTGCAAAGAAAGCTGCTACGCGCTTCACCAGTATAGATATTGAGTCATGCGGCCAAACCATAAATGGCTGACCGTTCACATTCAGTCGTACAGGCATGGACACGAAAATGACATCTCCAGGCTCAACAAAGCTCTTCTCAAGAGAATTGCCTTCAAGATTTTTAAAAATAAAGCCTCCCCTGAAAGTCTTTCTCCCATCTTGACGTAGCTTTGCAACGACAATGTCTCTGAGCACGCTTTGAGTGATACGTTTCTTCTTAATAGCAGATAAGCTCAGAACGAAACTGAAAGACAGAAGCACCAATCGAACTAATTGATTCCTGCATAGCGGAGATGAGTCAGAGCAAATCAGCATTTCTTCATCGCGAGATCTGCGGTCCACGTCGCAGCTAAGCAGAAAAGATCCAGTCTGCACCTGAATATCTCGCAACAGATGACACATACTCTCCACTTGATGGAACGACTTGGCCGAAGTGTTGCTGTCTTGAACTTGCTGAGAGGTCATCGAAACGAGCTCACTCTGCCAAAACGCGCTCGGCTCTTCGACAGGAACTGAGCAAAGTACGTTTAGAATGTGCTGAAAATTGCTGCGAGAAGAAGCAAGAAATTTAACTTTCAACAAACAGACTGCATTCATTGTCCAAGGCAACATCTTTCAACTACGTGATGATAGCGAACATTGTTTCGACAAACATGTGTTTACGTGCTTGTTTTTAATCAAACAAGTAAAGATAATGAGACTAACATTGAAACATAACGCTGTCAAATTTGATATACATACATGAAACCACAATGCTCCATTTTGTGAATGTTTGAGCGAATCGCAGATTATAACAAGCAAGTAGTCTGTAGTTTGCGTTTACTTTCCGGTCGTTTCCTCTNGATAAAAACAAAATCAACTATTCGACAATTCAGAGAGATATGCCACTGTACAAGTGNGAATGTTATATGATTGGAGAGATTTCTTGTACTCATACAGCTGGCTGTCCCAGGCCCGTACAGATGTCGAAACATCCACAATCGGTACACGCACTGCTCTCAGAACGATCTCAGAATAATCTTTCTGCATCAGCTGTATTTGCCAAGTCCTCTTTTTGAACCTGCAACGAACATATGAATGATCCAATGCTGAAAAAGTAAGCTTTTGATCGATTACCGGTCCTCTGTTCGTCCGTGACAGCTCGATCGTTTCCTCTCCTCAGCACAATTGTATGTACAGCAAGCGTATGCAAAATGTGAAATTTACTAAGGAGACGACATTCCATGTTCACATTTGCCAGGGACGAATCGAAAAGCGGCTGCATTCATGGCCTGCACAANGAATGCATGTGGTTTGTTCAATGCAAATGAATCTCGCATTTCTGTGCTTGTGCCAGCGATTGTTTCATCAGAAAGATAAGCATCTTCCAATCTGTGTCTGCCTGCTTATTGACGGCCTTTCAGTCTCCCACCGATGGCTGCTTCGAACTTAAAGCCAAATCTGCAAAGAAAAAGCATGTAATCCAAGCTGGTCACCGAACATCAGCACAGTGTTTCTTTTTCAACATTCGATGTATAAGATATACAAGAAAGCTATTATATGTATGGTGCCCGAGGCTATTTTTTCCGAAAGCAGCCAAGCAGAGTACTTCCGTGAAAGAGCATGTGCTCACAACTAGCACTTCAAAAAAGCGTATGCTTAAAAGTCATAGCAACGATCATGCCAGCATGTATCTTGAATTGGATATGCTTCTTCATGGCATCGCAGAATTACAGTACCAAGGTTCATCGCTAACATGGACAGTGTCATCTTACATGCTTAGCCCTCACTCTTCGGCGCCGCGTACTCCAGGAAATCTTCGGCACCGTAAACNNTTCACGGAGGAGAGATCTGACCATACTCGTTTTCACGGAGGAGACATCTGACGAAGCATATCGTTTGCGAGCATAATCAAACAGCTCAGAGACGTCTTCTTCCTTCATCACCCTTGTGTCTACTAAAGACTTGACGACCTTCTTGATGAAATTAGAGTCTGTAGAAGCGCAACCAGCAAACATTTGCAATGGCGCAATGTTGCTGCCAACGACCACCTTGGTTAGTTGCTCAGGTGTGAAGAGATCCGGATGAGAAATTAAGCACTGAATCGATGCTTCGCGAAGAAGAGAACTGCACATGAGACGCTCCTCTAGAGAAGTCAGCAGATCTTCATCACTCATGGATTTCAACGTCTTGGCTGCGCGATTTCGAGCACGTAGAAGTTGAGTAGGTGATAGACTGGAACTGTCCTCTTTGTCGACAGCTTTATCAACCCACTTGCGAATTGTTTCTCCATTTGTAGTTTTCTCAAAGAGCATCTTCTTGCCACGCTTCCATGATCTTCCCTGCAATGGTCCCTTCTCAGCTTTGGGTTCACTGACAGGCTTCGGTTTTTCAGCGCATTGCTTCGGAGCCATGGTTGCAGGTATCTGTATACCTCTATCTACCTCTGCCTACCTCTCCCTACCTCCTTGAGCCCTTGTGGTCACGAAATTTATGTCTGGGTCTACAACGATCAATCAACATCACTTAATCTGACACCTCTGTATGTTTGGTACGCGTTTGAAGCTTTTCTGTATATTCAGCTGGCTGGAGCACTCTTTGTATCTTGACCTGGCTTTGATCCTTTGTATGTCAGCTAACTGATCCTTTCTTATCCACTGTTTGTTTGTGTGTGTTTAATCTTCTGACTGTTCAAAGAACTTCGTTTGTGAAATGTTTTTTGAATAATTTGTATGTTCAGCTAGCTTTGAATTCTTTGAGTTCAAAGGCCATGCATATGCGTTTGTTTCATAAACCCAACAATGAACACATTCATTGATGAAAGTTTCTGTTCATGCCTCTTCTTACATTGCAACATCTATTGCTTGTCTATAATTCATGCACTGCTTGACAATGCTCCATGTATGACTTCAAGCACAACAGAACTGTTCGATTTTTGAAAAGTTCTTGATTCGGGTAATAATATGGAACTAACGATCATGAGTCCAAAATGAGACAAAATAAGAGCACTACTGTCAAGCCATTGCTATTTTTTTGGACGGGCTTTTTTTCGATCATCTCTATCGCTCGCCCAGCTTGCGACGCAAATAAGCCCGGCGATTTGACAAGCGCTTAGCCTCCAGACTCTTCAGCGCACGCAAAACCTGCAATGCAACTCCCTAGTTCAGAATTCTGTGCTTTAAAACATCGCAGAAGAAGCCCTAGAAATGTTTGCTCCTTATTCTGGTCTATATTTACAAGCAAGGAAGCAATGAAGGCTCAAGTGCAAGAGTTGGGAAACCAACCTGCGCGTCGTCTTCTGCGCAGAATCTTGCGATTGTCGACGCCTCCGAGAATTGACAAATATAATTGCATCGGTTTAAATTTAGACTCAACTGGCCTTCAGGACCTTCCTCGCCAAGTCATATCGAGCTTGGCGAGCCTTATTGCTCTTTTTGTTTTTCGCATTCAGACGATCCAGCCACTGCTGAGCCCTCTGAGCCTGACAAGATATGTTCAAGTTTCAGCTGTATGTCATGTCAGTATGTCATGTCAAATTACATATTGTTTCGAGTTTGCAAATGCAAGCCTCCTCGGGGTCTGGACTCCAGGTAAGACAATTTGCATCGTTGCGTCGATGACAAACTGGTTGTCGTTCGGAGAAAAAGACCTCACTGATAACAAAATATAATGCTCAGTATTTTGATGAGATTGAAGCTGAACTTTCAAACATGCATGCTCTCCTCATATTGATAATGCGAAACGAACATTGAAGATCTCTGAATAGTGGAAAAAAATAAGGCATACGCACGACCGACTTCGACCTGCAGGGTAAATTTCAAGATATAAGCTGCGACATTGGTTGGATTGCTCTGTAAATCCTGCCTTCTTTTTGTTGCTGATTCGATGCATCAAGGCCTCCAGGAGTTTCATGCATTATACATTAGATAAGCTAACAATCACAGAAAAAAATGTGATTCCCACCTTGCACTCTTGCAATTCATCTTCGTTCAAAAGAGGATAAACCTCCCGATCCTGAATTGCTGCTGCCGAGCACATCTTGTTAGAACAAAAAGATTGCATACGCTGAACCGAGAATCTGCGGGAAGAATGCTGCTTCTAGCATTTTTAAAGTTGCTATCACAAAGCTTACAAATATATAGGAATAAAAAAGCTTTGCTTCAGCAAATGCNTGCCGCAGAACGCAGATATCTGAATCAAATACCGTGTGTCTCTTGCAAATCCAAAATCGCCATGATAAATTAGTTTTTATATTGGTTTCAGTTGGTTGCGAGAATCTCTGAAACTCCACAGATCACACTAGCCTTGTTACATACATTGTCTGAAATTCCCACTTTGCAAAAAAAGTGACTCTATTCGATTGTTTTGCATTTTGTAATGTACTACCCATTCGATGTGAAAATCAGTGTCTACAAATGAACGATCATGTTTCATCATGGGATGCAAAAGATAAAATGAATTATTTAAAGCACGCAAAGATTCAATTCGAGCTAAGAAAGACAATCGAGTTCTTGCTAGTGCTCGATACAATGAAATTCAGTCTGAAGCTGAGGTCAAAATATGACATGGCTTCCAATGAATTGACATGAAGAGTCAAATCATGATCACGATTATGAGCCAATAACCCATAGCTGCAAACATTGTAATCTGTTTATGATTGCATCTGTTGTTGAAATTCAGGAAAGCACATTTGTTTTTTTATCGTGGAGGCGGAGGTGGGACGCATGCCCAGTGGTCTCGGGTGTCCCATCTCAGCCTCAGCCGAGCGCTCCAAACTCCTTCCTGCCAGTTCAGTTTTCATTCAGACTCTGCTAAATTATTGAGCTTCAAGCATGTAGCAAGCATGAGCATCCAGCCTTCGGAAGGAGAAGAGACCTCATGAAGCGGTCAAGGTAATCGCGACTTTCCTTGACAGGTCACAGAGCACTCGAGCTAATACGACTGATAGAGAGAAGTCAAAGGTCCAGACTGGAAAACCTTTGTCGCAATCGCGAGAAAGTCCGATGTCATCAAGATGTTCGGGCAGTGGACCATCCTTAGAATGATGCAATTCAAGGCCGACTGATTCTACAAGATGAGCTGACATGATTGAAATTCAATGTCAATGAAGATTGAATAAACTGAGATGAAGACAAGATGAGCTCCTGCAGGAACCCAACGCCCGTTGACATCGAGATGCTTATGGTAGGCGAAAACCTTGGCATATATGATGTAAGAGTGGTGTGGAGATGGATCAAAAAAGCAGTCTACTGAGCAAAAGACACGAAGTCCTGGCTTGCCAACTTCATGAGNAACATCACGAAGGAGCCAATCGATGACATCGCCAAGCCTCAATGATTGATAAAGAGTCCGAATTAAATCTCGANAAATTCGAATACGAATGCTAAGCAACAGACGTTTCGCTGGTGTAAGGAACATGCTCGATCATGTGGTACGGATACGTCGACATTGCCTGGCAGAGTACATTTTCGATACATGCATGCAAGATTGAAGGCAACCAGTCAAATCAACTAATACGATGCCTGTGTACAGTAGTAATAAGGAATCAGTAAACTCCCGCCTCAGGACAACGCAGAGAGTCAGTGCAGACAGATTGCTTGAACCATACAGCTTGAATTTGGATGGGTTCATATGTGTTTCAAGAAGCTCCGTATATGAATGAATCATCGATGCTCCATTGACAAGTGCTGACCTGTGCATCGACACGTTGGAGTTCGACTCAAGAAACAAAGTTGTTGCCATGCAAATATTTCCGTATGAAGCAATTACGACGTACCAATGATTATCACATGTGATTACTAATGATTCCACAGACCTTCCATGAGTTTCAGTTAAAAAAATCTATAATCTCAAAGTGGGGCTCAATCTATGGCGTGTTTTTCGAGTTTCTATCATTTCAATAAATTCACAGTATGAAAGTATATTATAATAGCCTCCCAGTACAGGATTTCAACTGCAAGTGATCAAGTACACGACCTGATGCTACTTTCCATGTGCACACCACGTCCAGGCATNAGCCTGAAAGCGCCGCAGCATGCATGAGACTCCTGTTGCCTCAAGTCGGCCAGACTACATGGGCAGAAGAAATCGGTCCGTGCCGACGGCAACCTCGGCAAGCTCCGAAGATCCAAACGCCTTCGCATTTGAAACAGGCCTTCAGAGCTTTGGTGCGGACTAATTCCAAGCTTGTTCATTTAAAAACCATCCTCAATCAGAGAGTAACCATCAAGCAAATTCCAGCAATCAACTTCATGGATTCAGAGGCATTTCCCCTGTCTCCATGAAGACCCCCCGGTTTTCCAGAACAATTTTTTATTCCCCAATGGGGTCAGACCAATTGCAAAATGTATCGTTGAGCTACTAAAATGAAAACCGCCACGTATTTTTGCTACCTCCTATTCTGCTACCTGAATTTGGCAAAAAATTGGCAAAATGTATCGTTTTGCTATTAAAAAGAAAACGGCCACATATTTTTCTACCTGAATTTGGCAAAATTTGGCAAAATGTATCGTTTTGCTATTAAAAAGAAAACCGCCACATATTTTGCTACCTGAATTTGGCAAAAATTTGGCAAAA
>JGI24539J26755_10001594_pt1 | contig 10432 bp, 6 predicted proteins | sample NorSeaMetagenome_2_FD_26755 | JGI IMG/M metagenome (IMG submission 26755)
GACTTAAGCTCTCTAGATAATTGAAGGTTTGCTTGTTCATAGTGATTGCTGTAAATGTGAGCGTCTCCAAAAGTGTGAACAAAATCTCCTAATTCTAAATTACAAACCTGAGCAACCATCATCGTTAATAAGGCATAAGAAGCGATGTTAAAGGGAACACCTAAAAAGATATCGGCACTTCTTTGGTATAATTGACAACTNAATTTNCCATCAGCAACATAAAACTGGAAAAAAGCATGACATGGGGGTAAAGCCATATTTTCGATTTCTCCAACATTCCAGGCACTAACAATTAATCTACGTGAATCAGGAGTGTTTTTAATTTGATCAATCAATTGAGTGATTTGATCAATATGTTTACCTGATGCAGAAGGCCAACTTCTCCATTGGTAACCGTAAACAGGACCAAGGTTTCCNTCTTCGTCGGCCCATTCATCCCATATTTTNACACCGTTTTCTTTAAGGTAGCTGATGTTTGTGTCGCCTTTTAAAAACCATAGTAACTCATGGAGTATAGATCTTAGGTGACATTTCTTAGTGGTAACCAAAGGAAAACCTTCACTAAGATCGAATCTCATTTGGTGACCAAAAATACTTTTAGTCCCTGTTCCCGTTCTGTCACTCTTCTCAACGCCATTGTCTAAGACGTGTTGCATCAAATCTAAATACTGCTTCATTTACTTGGGTTTTACCTTATCGTAAAAATGGGGAAAATTGAGTGATTTAGAAAGGTTTTCTTAATGAAGAAATGAACAGTTGTTAATAAAGAGTGAAATTAAATTGCCTCTTGGTATTTTTAAGCTGGAAATTAATCAGTTAAGACAGGCTATTTATTACCATCAATAGCTTCTACAATATCTAAAGGCGTTAAATATATAGACTGTTTAAACGCCTTGTATTTTACACTAGCCTCTGAATATTCTAATACATATTTAGCCCAGTCATGCAATTGCCAACCCAGTCCGATTTGAACTGTAGCAAGGTCAATTTCTTTCTCAAATTTTGCTTTTGACTTTTTATTAGAATAGGATAATAGTCGCATTAATACTTTTCTGAAGCTTCTTTGATTATAGTCCTTTAGGTGCGAAAACTCATGACCGATAAGCCCAATTTTAGCATTAAAAGGAACGTCGTTGAAAAAAATAACACTGTCTTTAACCTGATTATTTATTCTAATCACATACTTTCTTTTTGTTTTAGATCTGAAAATTAATGACGCAACCGTCGGTCTTGCGTTTAGCGTCGTTTTTATTCGAGTTGATTTAAATTTAATTCTTGTTTTCGATAATTCAGGAAAGTAGGATAGGGCGAGATAGGTAGCCAACTCATATTTTGGAATAACCGTTTTATTTAGGGCTAATTGAAGCTTTAAACTATCCAACCCTTTGCTACATTCTAAGCTGTCAAAACTTTCAGTCTGGTGAAAGGATTGACCGAAAATAAACTGATGAAAGCATAAAAGTGCNGCTAGCGTTAATATTCTCATTTTAATAGAATTGTACTTTCCATTAAAGTTATTGATTTTTATTGAAGGGCACCTTAGTCTTAAAGTGAGATTGTTATTGGCCAACCCAAAAACTGTTTTTGGGTAGTGTTTGTAACATCGGCATGCCTAGGCCAGCATTCAAAAGTGACTTGGTTTAGCGTTTTGTTCAATCGAATTAAACCATATCCAGCTCCATTAGAAGGTGAATCAGGATTGGCATAAGCGTGCACGGTTATTTTATTGCTAAAGCCATCCTTATACCTTCCCGTCCAAGGAAGTATGTCCAGTGGATTTTCTCCAGGCTGCTCATTTTTTGGCCACCACCATCTGCTGTAATAATTGTTAATCATTGAGGGAACAACAAACGCCCAAGGTCCTTCTTCAAATTCATTTAGCCCATGTTGAACCACGGTTGCAATGTGCTGATCACCTGCTATGTGAATGGCATTGGCTTTTTTTATTGCTTTAAGTGCTTGGTTTCTTCCGGTTTGCGGCCATCCGTTAGAATCCATATCTGCAACTAGTCTGTCTTTTTTGTCTCCATGGAGGTGAGCTCCCCCGCAAAAGCCAGTTTGAGACAATACAACTTTCATTTTATTATTTTCTTTTTGATTTGCCCATTCATTTAAGAATAATAATTGACGATCTCCTAATAGTTTCAATCCTTCTAAATCAATCGATTTTGGATCGTATTTTTCATCCGTAATATGATCTGGTCTAGGACCTGATTGAGGGATGTTTCCGTTAGGGCAAGATTTAAATTTCCGATCCTCTAAAATAGCAAAGTCAATTTCACCAAAAATGAAGTTCGTGTAGTAAACTCCAATGCCTTGATCAACGCGTGTTGAATCGTATGGGGCAGGTAGATGTGCTGTTTGACATCTTTCTACCATTTTAATGTATTCTGCAGGATGGAAATACCCAGCATCAGTACCCGAATTGTTGTTCGCTTTTCTTCCGCTTTCCCCCCACAAATTACCCTGCCCAATATCGTGGTCGTCAGGAATTGTGATACAAGGCCTGTTTCTAAATATTTCTCTGAATTGCATTCCAAATTTTAACCAAGCAGCTGTATGTTCGGTATGATCGTATGATTGGTCACCGGCAAAGAAAATTAAGTCAGGATTTTGGTGGTTGATATTTCTAACATAATTAGCCCTATTTCCTCGGTCAGTATTACTATTGCAAGAAAGCGCTGCAATTGAAATTTCGTTTTTAGCGGTTGGGTTTTTTCTGATTAATCCTTGAAAAAAAGCGCTATCGCCATGGCATATTCTATAGGGGGTGTTTATGGAGTCTATCCAGTTTTTGATGTCAAAAGTAGCAGACCAACCAATGTCGTTAATTTGTTTATTTTGAATTTCCTTCCAATTGCCCTTACTTAAAACCTCAAGGCGAACTTTTCTAGTCTCCGAAGGGTAGAGTGGGAAAAATTGAGCGGTTAATCTTAACGTCTTAAGGGATACTGTATAAATTCCGAATGCAATTACAGCACTCCTCGGAACTTTTACATTTATAATTTTGTTTTCGTCTCTATTCCACCAATCATTAGTCGAAATAACATCTAAGTTTTGAAAAGGAGAACTAATAGGTGGTGTGCTGTTCTCTTTAAGAATAAGAGTTTCAGGGGAGTTGCTGCAACTGCATAATATGTATAAGAGACAAAGAATACTTAACAGTTTCATAATAGATATTGTAACTATAAATTTAACTTAATAAGTAGAATAAACACCTCTCAAAATAGAGGTTTTTTTTTGTTTAATTCAATATTTAACACACCTTTTAGAAGTGATTTAATTAAGGTTTATTGTTTGTTTAAAGTAGAATAAACATCAGTAGCTAACCCAATTATAGCGTAAGCAAAGAGCATTTTAAAATTGGATTTATTTAGATAATAAGAGTAAATAAAAGAGATACACAATACTGATGGCAGTATAAACTCCAGTCTTTTCTTTAGTTTTAAAAAGTACAAAAGATTAAGAAAAGACTTTCCAATTGTAAAGTAAATAGCGGAGAGTACAATTAAGATCGTTCCATTTCCAAGAAACAGAATAAAGAATATCCCATAAAAGAGTGTAAGTGAGAAAGTTAAAACAGTTGCAGTTAAATAAGGGAGAAGTTTTTCCTTCATTAAACCAGTAGGATAAAAGCAGCCCTAAAAGGGACTGCTTTATTTTTTAACAAGCTTGTTGAAAAATATTTCACCGTCAGTGCTCGTGTATTTTAAGATATAAATACCTGTATTAATATCGCTAACATTATAACTGTTCGTATTCAAATTAGTTGATTCTTGAACAAGTTCTCCATTTATTCCATAAACACTAATCGAACCTTTAAACGCTTCCTTAAAATGAATAGTCTTTTCAGCTGGGTTAGGGTAAAATAATTGATTTGTGCTTTTTATTGAGTTAACGCCAGTTGTTAAACGAAATTCCATATAATCTGAAGCAATCCAACCATTATACATGTTAAGTTCCATGCTATGTTCTCCTGCGGTCAATTCAACGTCAAAAGATAGCATTTGCCAATCAGTGTATTTCCCGATTCCACTATAACTTACGGTTGCTTCAGTTTTATTGTCAACTTTTAATTTAATGGATCCTGAAGCTGTAGATCCTGTTGTAAATCTCCAATCTACTGTGTAAGTACCTTCCGTGGCAACATCAACATTAAACGCTCCCCAATCTCCATTGTTTAAACGTAAAAAATGCGCATTTTGGTTGTTCCATGCATCGTTGTTCATAGAGTGTATAACACCATTTTTCTCTTTTACAATATATTCTGACTCTAATTTACCGGGTATTTTTGTTGGGTGTTTTTGTAATAAAACACCTTGGGCTCTTGATAGTGTTTCAGTTGATTTTATAAGATCACTATTGTTTACTGATACAAACACATTTTTTATTGAAAATTTATAGGGATCGATACTTCCACCACCTAAAATAATATTAACGGTGGAGTCGTTAATACGAACCAAACTATCCAAAACAACACCTTCTGGAAGTCGGCTTAAAGTCCAGTTTGAAGTGTCTAAAGTATTCTTGAATTTGTCATTCAATAAATCAACTTGTATCACAGCACCTTCTTCTTCTTGTTCATGAATATCAATAGGGTTTGATATTAGAATGTAAGGATCGTCTGTGAAAATTTTGCTCCAAGTGTCTATATATCCATAAGCAGGATAACATTTTCTGTCGGAGTTAATCGACCAAGTCATCATACCCATAATATCTGGATATCCACCTTCTTTCAAAAGTGTGTAATTACCGGGTTTAGGTCCTAAACCTCTTAGGTAACTCAATGCTTTTTCAATTTCTAAATGTGGTACAGCATCTGAGCTATGACAACCAGGAAGTCCAACTCCAATTTTCGAAGATGGGAAACCACTATAAGTACCAATGTCTCCAGTTCCTGTGAAACCCGTTATGACAGCTTCAGTCATTGCTAAAATCCAATCGGCAGAGCCTTGCTTATATATTCTTCTGTCTAAACCGTACATACTCCCACTGTTGTAAAGCTGAACATTAAGCATGTCAATACTATCTTCTAATTCCTCAATTATAGGCAGATATGCTCCACCGTGAGCATTGTTAACCGCCCAATCAGATAACCCGCCCTGAACATAGTTAGTTTCGGGAGCCATTGTTAAAAGAAGTTTTTTTCCATGAGTTGAATAATGATTGGCCATGATTTCTCTTATACCATCAATCATATAATGAAGTCTGGGGTCCGAAGAGGTATCAATTCTTATAGGATCAAAAGATAAAGATTTTCCTTCTAAATCAATATCTATACCGTCAAATCCCCATTTATCTACAATAGCATTAACAGAAGTTACAAATTTTGTTTTTTCATATAAGCTATCAAGCATTACATTATCATTTTGACCACCAATACTAATAAATACTTTTTTTCCTTCTGTTTGAAGTATCGCTATTTCACTTTTAAAGACTGAGTCGTTGTAAGATCCTGGAGGTTTGAATTCTAAATCGTAATCTAGATTACCTTTTCCCGAAGCAAACGAAACATGAATTACATTGTATCGACTATCAATGTTTTTTAACTTTACAAAATTAGACCCATCCCAACTTTCCCAATAACCAACTATTGCTGGATTTGGTAATTGAGCAATTCCAGCAAAAGAAACTAAAAAGGTTAACATTAGAAGTAGTTCATTCTTTAATGATTTTTTCTGCATCTTTCTTTTTTTAAGGGAGAATTGAAAATACAACATTAGGAGTAAATAGGATGTACAATTAATTAAATATGGTGTACAATTAATGTAATTATTTGATTATTAGTTNTTTAGTNACTCGTCTTAGTCGCCGTTTAGTTAACCTGATATCAAATATTAAAGGAGTTAATGTATCTGCTTTAAACGAAGGGGTATGTTTTTTTGAAGTGAATTCTTAGGCAAAGGTAGCAGTAGTTCGTTTGTTAAAATGATATAGGTTGATTTTGAATTATTAAATTTACACACTTATGACAGACTTATCTCATACTAACAATCAAATTAAATGTGTAACCAATTTTCAAGATTTGGTTTCTACACCCTTTAATGGAGATGTAAATGCAATAGGCTGGCAGCGTGAATTGGTGGGTGATTTTTCAGAAATCGTTAAGCAAGTAGAACTAAATGGAAACATAGTTGAACTTAATCAAGACGAGCTTCGTGCGTTTAAATTGAGTGAACAAGGGCAATTGGCTCGTGAAATTCTTTTAAACGATTTTAAGTTATTGAAAGCACACGGTGCATCTCCAGTTTTGAATGTGATTAAGTATTATGATAGAGATGCTGCTTATCCGCTTTTCCCAACCGACGTTTATTCCTTTCATGTAGATCGTTCCGCCATACCAACAGATACTTTTTTGTGTACTTATCAAGGCGATTCCAGTGATATTTTACCCAATTCAGAAGCCATACAAAAAATACTGGTTCCTGAAATTCGTACTGAACTTAAAAAATTATACGGAGGAGCAGAGGAGGGGTTTAACGCATTTTTAACCGAGTACTTTTTTGATTTACATTATCAAGCTAAATCTGGTGCACGACCAGTGGCTTTGGGCCAAGGTAATCTATGGAAATTGGCGGTTGATCATTCTGAAAGCTGCGCGCTTCCTTGTATTCACCGTGCACCAAAAGAAAAAAATGATCAGACTCGCCTGTTGATGATTTGCTAAATATATATTTAATAATACAATCTAAGTAAGATACTTGTTAGGTTGCCTCATTGCTGGTGTAATTAATTACAAGTATTAAAACGTATGATAATGAAAAGTTGAGGTAACGTGAAATGTTAAAAAAAGAGAACAACAGGAGTGAGGTTTTTGTAATTCCCCCTGTCTTGTCTTTGTAATTACTAAATGAGAAAACACAAAGTAACCTGATTTTTTCGAATGATTTTCACGTCAAAAAAAACAAACAATCTAAATACTTTTATTAAGCTTTATAATAAGTAATAAAACCTACCTTTTCTTAATTATTTTGATCGTCTGATTATTAATTTTTAATAGGTATGTGCTCGGTGGTAGGTTTGATAAGTTTATTGTATTCATATTTGAATTTAAAGTTCCTTTTAACACCCTTTCACCGATTAAAGAATATATTTTATATTCCTTAGTGTCGGTGAAATTTAAATCAATAGTAAAATTGTCGACAAAAGGGTTTGGATAAACTTTTATTTCCTTTTGAAGGTTTTCTTCTAAACTTGTTGATATAGACTGATAATTTAATTTGAAGTTATCCAACAGCATTATATTTCCAGGAACAGGAATATCTGAGTTTCCTGCAATAATCATCACATCAATAGAATCTCCTTTCTCATCATCAAAATACATTATTGGAATATTAAAGCTAATGTACTCATCAATGTCTTCAGTGAATTCCAAAGCTCCTAATCCAATAATATCAGNTTTTGAATAAACAGTAACAAGTATAGAGGTAGAATTCTCGGCTGCGTCAACTAGGTCTTGTTTAACATAACCTGATAGTGATTCCAAAGTACTATCAATTTTCATGATAGCGGACTCCATGTTACTGTTTTTTAAGTTTAACATTACAATTGGTATAATTGTATCTGTAAAGCTGAAATTTGATTCCGTTGATCTTAACTCCATTGCATAGGTCCCAGAATACGCGTCTTCTGACTTAATAATGGTACTGTCCAAAATTCCAGGAAGTACCGAATAAAATGTTTGCAAACCAAACTCCCCCCAACTAGTAGGCTCTTCTCCGTAAGGTTTTTGCTCCCAATTTTCAAAATCTCCATTTGGGATTTGTTGCGCTTGAACCAATGGGCTTATCAAAATTGAGAATATTAATGTTAATCTGCTCATGTGTTTTAGTTGTTTAAATAATGTAGAGATGTTATTCCAACGGATATATTCTTATCAAATCCGTCTTGCAGTCTTTCCTTTTTTATTAAAAAGCAGACTTTTTAATCTCCAGTTAGATTTATACGGTTTAGTTGTTTTTAAGTTCCGTATGATGGCTTTTATAATTGTAATCGCACATCCATTTTTTTAGTGCTTTTATACGCTTGAGTTTTTAATTCGTTGCCAATTTCTAATTTTGATTATTAAACAAAAGAAATAAATAGAATAGCTGAAAGAATTAATATTGACTTTATTGTTTTTTTTATTAAGTTTAAATTGTCACAAAAGATCAATAAATGGTTGGTAACGTGAACGTAAAATGAATGGTTTTTTACTTCTCTTTACTTTTAGTTAATATTTTAATACAATGTTTAAAACACTGTATTAGCTATTTTTTTTGACTAAATACCTTTTTAATTTCTTCTTTTGTATAGGGCTTTGTTAAGCAATAGTCGATTTCATGTCGTTTTAATTCCTTTTCATTAATATTCCATCCACTTGCAATAATAATTTTTATCGCATCCCCAAACTTATTTTTAACAGCTGCGGCTAATTGCCATCCATTCATTCCTGGCATTCCAATATCTGTAATTATAACGTCGTATTTCTTTTTATCAAGGGAGATTAAAGCTTTCTCACCGGAAAGTGCAATATCACATTTATGACCTAAAGCTTCAATTATTTTCTTGGAACTTAAAGCAATTATTGCTTCGTCTTCAACATATAAAACACGCAGTGAATTTTTTATTGAAACAGCTTCTTCGATAATCTTTATTTTTTCTAGTTGATTAGCCGGCAAAACTACTTCAATAGTAGTGCCTTTACCTAAGCTTGTACTTTTTACTTTAACGCTACCTCCTGCTTCTTTAATAACACTATACACCCCACTCATTCCTAAGCCTCGGCCTGTTTTGTATCCTTTAGTAGTGTAAAATGGTTGAAATATTTTCAGCTTAGTTTGTTGATTCATTCCAATACCGTTATCCATACACGTTAAGAATATACCTTCTGTTTTTATACCCGTCTTAACCGCAATTTCTCCTCCTTCAGGCATAGCTTCAACGCTATTCTTAATTAAGTTGTAAATAATAGAACTTAATGCTCCTTTATTAAAAAATATATTTGGAATTTCTCCATAATCTGTGTTAATATTTATTTTCAACCCTATCTTTTCCATTTCATCTTTCCATAACGGGCGAGATTGCTTTATGCTTTCGGCTATTACTTGATTTAAATCTAAAGATTCAAATTCGGTGTTATAATTATTCTTGTCACCAAAATTCTGTATCGATTTAGTCCTGCTAGCTACATCTTTTATAAGTGACCCAATGTTATTAATATGCTCACGGACAGTTACCGATAAATTGTTTTGTAGTTTAATGATTTCTAAATTCCCCATCATTAACTGAAGTGAATTGTTAAAGTCGTGAGCTATTGAAGATGCCATTTCACCAATTGCACTAAGTCGGTGACTTTCAATTGATACTTTTTCTGCTTGTTTAATGTCGGTAATATCTGTGAATGAGATGCCTACGGTGTTTTTTGTCATTTTCCATGCTCCAACTTGATAAGTTTTATCAAATTCAGCGCCGTAATTTTCAAATGTTATGGACTCTCCTGTTTTTTCAACTTTGGCAAAAGACTTAAGCCAAGAATCCTCTATGGTATTAATAATAGATGTAATTTTTTTGTTAAGTAACTCTTCTTGTGGTTTTCCAAGAAAGATTGCAAACGGTTTATTAATTTGTCGAATATACCAATCAATAGGTTGATTATCCTTGTTGTATATCAATTCTATTACTACTATCATTTCAGTCATAGAATTAAAAAGCTGCTTATATTGTTGCTCACTTTTAATTAGCTTTTTTTCTGCTTTTTTTCTTTGTGTTATGTCTTCAAAAAACATCGCAAATTTGCCATCTGAAAATGAGAAGGCATTAACACTATAGGATTTATCGGTATTATGATTGTAATTAACAAACTCAATAGGCTCATTATTAATCACTACATAGCCTAACTTGTCAATCCAAGATTGTTCAATATCAGGGAATACCTCTTTAACTGTTTTGCCAATAGAAGAACTAACACTAACCCCAGATTGCTTTTCAAATGCAGGATTAATCTTAATAAATCTATAGTCTTTAGGGCTTCCTTGCTCGTCAGTAATAAGTTCACACAATGTTGCACCAATATTCATTCCATCAAACATTCTTTGGAATTGATCCTCATTTATGGAGTGTTTTATTTTTTTTTGATTATTATTTGTATCCATATGCTTTTCTTTTGCATTAACGCTAATGGTTGCTGTTTTTGTTTTCCTGACGGATTTAGGAATGTTAAATATCCGATAAATATATTTAAAAANACGACCAATACGTTTAAATTAACTACTAAATGTTTATTGGTCGAAAAAATGGTTTTCTGGAAATATTACACTTTTTAAGTGTAATATTATAGTTACCGCATTGAAACTCTTAACTGTTTTTTCAGAATAAAAAGTTTAAACTAGCAAATGCGAAATGGAGTTGAATAAAGTTATACCTATAAGTTCCGTCTGCACCACCCTCGAGT
>JGI24539J26755_10001596_pt1 | contig 10421 bp, 8 predicted proteins | sample NorSeaMetagenome_2_FD_26755 | JGI IMG/M metagenome (IMG submission 26755)
ATCTTAGTGCTTTTGTGGCGGCGAAAGTTGATGACGTATTGACGCTTCAAACCAAAGGTTTATTTCAAGATTCACACGATTTGATGACTTATCTAAAAGTAGATCACGATACAGCCCATGGACTTGATGTTGAGGTTACTTTTACGATTAGCGAAGTTAATTCTAGAGAAGAAGCTGAATTAGACCAGGAGCTTTTTGATAAATTATTTGGTGCGGGAACTGTGAAATCTGTAACAGAGTTAAGAGCAAAAATCACTGAGGATGCTGAAAAGCAATTTGTTCAACAAGCAGATCAAAAATTCTTAAATGATGTGACGGAATATTTGGTAGAAAATACCAAGTTTGATTTACCAACTCAATTTCTTCAAAAGTGGATTCAGACGGCCGGTGAAGAAAAACTAGACGTCGTTCAAGCCAAAGAAGAATATGAAAAGTCTGAAAAAAGCATGCGTTACCAATTAATCGAGAGCAAGCTTATTGTGGAGAATAATCTGCAGGTAAACTTCGATGATTTAAAAGTATATACTTCAGAAATGATAAAAACTCAAATGGCTCAATTTGGTCAGACGAACCCCACAGAAAAAGAAATCGAAGATATTGTTGCACGNGTCCTTTCAAATCAGGACGAAGTGAAGCGTATTTCTGAACAATTAACAAGTCAAAAATTACTAGATTTTTATAAAGAAAGTGTTAGCTATAAAGACAAAAAGCTAGCTTATGAGGCCTTTGTTAAAGAAGTTTATGGTAAATAATACTAATAAATAATTAAGCAAAAAACACTTCTTTGGAAGTGTTTTTTTTATACCTTTAAGCCAAGTTTNAAACTAGAAATAGTTTTATATTTACATTATTAAAACCAAAACAAAAACAGNATGGATTACGGAAATGAATTCAAAAAATTCGCCATTAATGATCAAGGTATTAGTAGTCTCTATTATGATAAAATAGTTAGTAGCATGACNCCAATGGGATTGACGCCAAATATTATTGAAGAGCGTCAAATGAATGTCGCTGTTTTTGATGTATTTTCAAGGTTAATGATGGATCGTATTATTTTTATGGGAACGGCCATCAACGACCAAGTTGCCAATATTATTCAAGCCCAATTATTGTTTTTAGAGAGTACAGATGCCACTAAAGACATACAAATATATATTAATTCTCCAGGTGGCAGCGTCTATGCTGGCCTAGGGATTTATGACACGATGCAACTGATTAAGCCTGATGTGGCTACAATCTGCACGGGGATGGCCGCTTCTATGGGGGCCGTATTGTTGTGTGCAGGTGCTAAAGGGAAACGTAGTGGGTTGACCCACTCACGAGTGATGATTCATCAGCCATTAGGAGGTGCGCAGGGTCAAGCAAGTGATATTGAAATTACTGCTCGCGAAATTTTAATTCTTAAAGAAGAACTTTATAAAATTATAAGTAAGCACTCTGGTCAAGATTATGACAAAGTGTACAAAGACAGTGATCGTGACTACTGGATGAAATCTGATAAAGCATTGGAATACGGTATGATTGATGAAATATTATCTCGAAGCTAAACACCCTCCAAATTAGTTATGGCAAAAGAAGAATTAGACTGTTCATTTTGTGGCAAGAAAAAAGCCGATACGAACTTACTCATTGCAGGGATAGANGCGCATATTTGTGACCGCTGTATTGAGCAAGCTAACGGCATTGTCATTGAAGAATCTAAGCAGAATAAAGGCGATGATTTCTCTTCTGATGTCATGCTTAAAAAGCCTAAAGAAATTAAGGCCTTTTTGGATGACTATATTATTGGTCAAGAACAAACCAAAAAAGTAATGTCTGTAGCCGTTTANAATCACTACAAACGATTGTTACAAACGACTACNGANGACGATATTGAAATTCAAAAAAGTAATATCATTATGGTTGGACAAACAGGGACTGGAAAGACCCTGATAGCTAAAACCATTGCCAAAATGTTAAACGTGCCACTGGCGATTGTTGACGCCACGGTATTAACCGAAGCCGGTTATGTGGGTGAAGACGTTGAAAGCATGCTAACGCGTCTGCTTCAAGCGGCAGATTATGATCAAGAAAAAGCAGAACGTGGGATTGTTTTTATCGATGAGATAGATAAAATTGCACGTAAAAGTGACAATCCTTCTATTACAAGAGATGTCTCTGGTGAAGGTGTTCAGCAGGCACTTTTAAAATTGCTTGAAGGAACCGTTGTTAATGTACCGCCAAAAGGAGGTCGTAAACATCCGGATCAGAAATTTATAGAAGTCAATACCGAAAACATATTATTTATTGCCGGAGGTGCCTTTGATGGGATCAATCGACATATATCAAAACGACTTAACATGTCTTCCATTGGCTATAAAGCATCTCATGAAGAGGAGCAAGTTGATAAGGATAATTTATTGCAATATATTATTCCAAAAGATCTAAAAGATTTTGGTTTGATACCTGAAATTTTAGGACGATTGCCTGTTTTGACTTACATGAATCCTTTAGATGAATCAACGCTAAGNGCAATTCTTACGGAACCAAAAAATGCGATTGTAAAGCAGTATAAAAAACTCTTTGAAATGGANGAANTAGCCCTTTCATTTGAAGATGATGCATTGGATTTTATTGTCAAAAAAGCAATTGATTACAAACTAGGTGCTCGAGGTTTGCGTTCGTTGTGTGAAGAGATTTTAACCGATGCCATGTTTGTTATGCCAAGCAGTGATGATACAGCTTTGGTTGTCAATAAAGCCTACGCACAAAAACACTTAACCAGAACCGAAATAAAACGTCTTAAGGCCGTTTCTTAATCAATTTCTAAAAGCGCTTCCAAAAATTTGCGAGAGTTTGATAGCCTAGGCACTTTATGTTGGCCCCCTAACTTGTTGTTGTGCTTCATCCACTTATAAAATAATCCTTGTTTTGCGGCGTGTATTATTGGTTTATTTAAGGTGATGTTGTTGTAACGTTTTGCTTCGTAGTCAGAGTTTAGTGATTTTAACGAATTATCTAAAAGTTCCCCAAAATAGTCAAGGTCTTTTGGCGGCGTTTTAAATTCAATAATCCATTCGTGTGCTCCTTTAGATTTCCCCTGCATAAATATGGGCGCTACGGTATAGTCTACAATTTCACTTTTGGTTTTCTTGGCAACAATTTTCAATGCTTTATCGGTGTTTTCAATAATAAGCTCTTCCCCAAATACATTAATGAAATGTTTGGTTCTCCCCGTTACTTTTATTCGGTGGGGTGTAGTGGAGGTAAACATTACAGTATCTCCGATTTTATAGCGCCAAAGACCCGCATTAGTCGTTATTACTATGGCATAGTTTTCCCCTTTTTTAACTTCTGACAAAGGGACTAATGTTTCGGTTAGTGTTCCATGAGTCTTCATAGGTATAAACTCATAAAATATCCCATAATCTAACATGAGCAAAAGTTCATTAGAATGATTTCTGTCTTGAATGGCAAAAAAGCCTTCAGAAGCATTATAAATTTCATAATACTTAAAGGATTTTGAAGGGATGATAGACTTGTATTGATCGACATAAGGAAGAAAGCTAACGCCGCCGTGGAAGTAGACTTCTAGGTTGGGCCAAACATCCAAAATATTTTTATTATCTGTGCTCTCGAGGACATTATTTAGCAATACTAACATCCATGAGGGTACCCCAGCGAGGCTTGTTACATTTTCATTTACAGTTTCATTAACTATGGCTTGCATTTTATATTCCCAGTCGCTCATTAAGGAAACCTTATTCCCTGGCGTACTGCTAAACTCAGCCCAAAAAGGCATGTTATCAATCAGTATAGCAGATAAATCGCCAAAAGTAGTTCCATTTTCTTCATACAGTTCTTTGCTTCCACCGAGGCGTAAGTTTTTTCCATTAAATAGAGCTGAGTTTTCATTATTATTTAAATACATACAAAGCAAATCTTTTCCAGCCGCATAATGACAGTCTTCTAGGGATTCTGCACTGACGGGAATAAATTTACTTTTTGCATTGGTAGTCCCGCTCGATTTTGCAAACCATTTTATAGGCTTTGGCCAAAATATGTTTTTCTCTCCTTTGCGAGAGCGTTCAATTAAATTTTGATAATCTTCATAGCTTGACACAGGAACACGTTGAGCAAATTCGCGGTAAGTGCGGATCGTCCTAAAATCATAGGCTTTTCCAATTTCAGTATCTTTGGACAGAGACAACAGGCTCATAAGTAGCTCATTTTGAACTTCATGCGGGTATTTAAGAAACAAATCGATTTGATGAAATCGTTTCTTTAAAAACCATGACGCCACAGAGTTTACTAATGGGATTGCCATATAATTGTATATATTTACATTGATAAATGTAATAAAAATCTGCTAATGCTGTACCAAGGTGTTTTAACAAAAATGGAAACGGAATTTTCCAAGCCTATTCAATATTTTTTAGTACTAGAAAATGACGTTCTAAACATGAATCAGTTGTTAAATAAAACACTTACTATTTCATTTGTGAAATACCAGTGTTTGAATTGTAGTGTTGAAGCCCCTATTTTTAGACAAGGGTTTTGTAAATCATGTTTTTTCGAATTGCCTCAAGCAGCGGATTGGATCATGCGGCCAGAGTTAAGCAAAGCACACCTGAATATCGAAGATCGTGACTTGGAATATGAAAAGCGCGTTCAATTACAACCGCATATTGTATATCTAGCAAACTCCAGTAATTTAAAAGTTGGAGTGACTCGAAAAACTCAAGTACCCACACGCTGGATTGATCAAGGCGCTCAGGAGGCACTGGAAATTGTAGAAGTTCCCAATCGGTACTTGGCAGGACTTACAGAGGTTGCTCTTAAAAAATACGTCAGTGATAAAACCAATTGGCGAGAAATGCTTAAAGGTACTGCTTCTTACGAAAGCTTAGAAGACTGGAGACAGCGTTTATCGGTACATATTCCTGAAGAAACGAAACCTTATTTTTTAGCAAATCAAAAACCACTTGGAATTGAATTTCCGGTTCACCAACATCCTGAGAAACCCCAAAGCTTGAACCTTAGTAAAACCCCAGTCTATTCGGGAGTTCTTAAAGGAATCAAGGGTCAGTATCTTATTTTTGAAGACAATACTGTATTTAATGTCCGAAGTAATGAAGGGTTGGTTGTTGGGTTGGACGTCTCTTAATCGATTTGAATTTCTTCGTTAACCCCTANTTTAAATCGTTTTNTAAACATAAACACACCCAAATATAAGAANGGCGTGTCAATTGCTGCTATTAGGACTTTGAAAGCCACTCCAGCCACNAGTAACCCTGCAAATAAATCCCACGAAATTTCTCCAAATAAACAAAGTAGNAAAAGCACTGTTGCCGTATCGACAAGTTGAGATAAAAAGGTAGAACAATTATTCCTCAACCAAAGATGTTTCCCTTTTGTAAGACGTTTCCAATAATGATAAATCTGAATATCTATGAACTGTGCAAATAAATAGGCTAACATACTTGCTAATACAGCCACTCCCGTGCTGCCAAACACGGTTTTAAATACGCCATCAGAAACTGGCGACCAATCCGTTGCGGGGACACTAGCAGCGACATAAATAATACCCATGGCAAAGAATGAGGCAATTACACCACCAACAACGACCTCACTTGCTTTTCGTTTTCCATAAATTTCACTAATCAAATCAGTAATTAAAAAAGTGATTGGATAGGGAAGAATTCCCACAGAGATTTCAAATAATTTGACACCAAAAACAGGAGTTTCAATNGGGTAGAAGTAAAAGAATTTTTTAAAAATTAGATTTGACACCACTAAAGAAGTGACAAACAAAATGCCGAGGAGTAAATAAATACGCTGGGCTAAAGCCTTGTCTCTTAGTGTCATAAAAATTATCAATAAATTCTTCCGTAAAGATATAATATTAATTTTTCTTTTACTTATTTTGCTAATTCATATGACGCAAGGACAAACGGTTTTAATAGGAATTGGAAGTAACACAGGCGATACGCTAAATCATCTGCAAGCGGCTATTGATGCCATTCACACACAAGTGGGAAGTATTCATCAAATTTCGACGCTTTATCAAACACCTGCCTTGGGTTTTGAAGGCAATGACTTTATAAATGGATGCTTGAAAGTGGTGACTCAACTCGATGCATCTCAAGTATTAGCAAAATTATTGGCTATTGAAATAACCTTAGGACGTGTACATCATAATGATGGTCAGTACCACTCAAGAACAATTGATCTAGACCTTTTATTTTATGGGTCTTTAATTTCAAAATCTGAGCATCTAGAATTACCACACCCTAGAGGCCACGAGCGTCTTTTTGTTCTTCAACCTTTATTAGATATTACTCCAGATTTTGTTCATCCTGTTTTAAACAAAACAATAGCGGCCTTATTAGCTATATGTGAAGATAAAAGTGTCTTAACTCCTGTAAACGTCCATTTGATAAATCCGATTCATAATTTTGATTTCTCAAGTTATAATTTTATCGCTATTGAAGGGAATATAGGAGCCGGGAAAACAAGTTTGGCTCATATGATGTCCAACGATTTTAATGCTAAAAAAATTCTCGAGCGGTTTGCGGATAATCCTTTTTTGCCAAAATTTTATGAAGATAAGACTCGCTATGCTTTTACGCTTGAGATGTCTTTTTTGGCCGATCGGTATCAACAGATTTCTGATGACTTGTCACAATTAGATTTATTTAGCGATTTTATTGTGAGTGATTACGACGTATTTAAGTCACTTATTTTTTCTAAAATTACTTTAGGGGAAGATGAGTTTATGCTGTATAGAAAACTGTTTTATCAGGTTTATAAGGATATTGCAAGACCAGACATGTATATCTATCTCTACCAAAATACCGAACGTTTACAGGAAAACATAAGACTCAGAGGGCGTGACTACGAACAAACCATTGAGTCTAGTTATTTGGAGAAAATAAACACGGGATATTTAGAGTTTATAAAAAACCATCCTGAATTTAACGTCAAAATTATTGACATTTCTAATAGAGATTTCATTAAAAATCGCATCGACTATCTTTGGATCTTAGAGCAGATTTATTCTTAGCGTAATTTGCTAAATACATCCCAAAGGACCACTCCACAACTCACGGAAACATTCAAAGAATGCTTGGTACCATACTGGGGGATTTCAATAACTTGATCGCTATTATTGACCACTTCTTGTGAAACCCCTTTGACCTCATTGCCAAAAACAAGGGCATACTTTTGGTTTTTTTTTGGGGTAAATTCATGAAGCATGGTGGCCTTTTCGGCTTGTTCAATGGACAGGACTTGGATGTCATTTGACTGCAATTTTTTCAAAAGTGCGAGGGAACTTTCAGCATATTCCCAATCTACAGACTCCGTGCTTCCCAAGGCTGTTTTTTGAATGTCTTTGTGGGGAGGAGTTGCGGTAATCCCGCAGAGGTATATTTTTTCAATTCGAAATGCATCACTTGTTCTAAACACACTTCCGATGTTATTTAAACTTCGGATATTGTCAAGAATCACAATGAGAGGCGTTTTGGTAACGGCCTTAAATCCGTCGACTGATAGGCGGTCTAATTCGCTATTTTCTAACTTTCGCATCCTACTTTTAAATCTTAATAATTAAGGTTTTATAAAAAGGCTAAAATTAATTACTTTAGCAATCTTACTTCCACACAAAAGTAAGGCATAAAAATCAAAAATCCATTGACCAAGAAAACTAAGAAAGTCACTCCTTTAATGAAGCAATACAATGCGATCAAGGTCAAGTACCCAGATGCTTTGTTATTATTTCGTGTGGGTGACTTCTATGAAACCTTTGGTAGTGACGCGGTTAAGGCGTCCAGGATATTAGATATTATCTTGACAAAAAGAGGTGCAGGAAGTGAAAGCGAGACCGAATTAGCAGGGTTTCCGCACCATTCTCTCAACACCTATTTGCCAAAATTAGTAAAAGCAGGTGAGCGTGTAGCGATTTGTGACCAGCTGGAAGACCCAAAACTCACCAAATCGATTGTAAAGCGCGGGGTTACTGAGTTGGTCACGCCGGGAGTTGCTTTAAATGATGAGGTTCTAAGTTCTAAATCCAACAATTTTTTAGCTGCTGTTTATTTTGGTAAATTAATAGGCGTTGCCTTTTTAGACGTTTCTACTGGCGAGTTTTTAACAGCCCAAGGGTCTCCTGAATACATAGGTAAGCTACTTCAAAACTTCAGTCCAAGTGAAGTTTTGATTGAGAAACAAAAACGAACGACTTTTAATGATACTTTTGGTGCACACTTTCATACGTTCTACTTAGAAGACTGGGTTTTTCAGGACGATTATGCCAACGAAACCCTTTGTAAGCATTTTCAAAGTAAAACATTGAAAGGGTTTGGAATTGATGGCTTAGCACAAGGAATTATTGCCTCAGGAGCAGTGATGCATTACTTGGCAGAAACGCAGCACCACAAGCTAAAACACATCACGGCNATTGAACGTATTTTGGAAGGTGACTACGTATGGATGGACAAATTTACCATTCGTAANTTAGAGCTTTACAATTCCAATAATGACAATGCAGTCACTTTGATAGATGTGATCGATAACACGATATCTCCTATGGGCGGACGTCTCTTAAAGCGCTGGTTAGCACTGCCCCTCAAATCAATAGAAAAAATCAAAGCCCGTCATGAGGTTGTGCAGTANTTTTTGGACCAAGAAGACACNCATCATAAAATTCAAAATTACATCAAACAAGTAGGGGATTTGGAGCGTTTAATCTCTAAGGTGGCAACGGCCAAAGTCAATCCGCGTGAAGTGGTTCAATTAAAAAATTCATTAGAAGCAATTGTACCTATCAAAGCCTTNGCGACTAATTGTAAAAATTCNGATTTAAAACGTATTGGCGAGCAGATTAAAAGCTGCGAACTGCTAAGAGAAAAAATTAAAGCNACCCTAAACGAGGACGCACCAGTCAATATTTTAAAAGGAAATAGCATTGCGTCTTCAGCTTCTGAAGAATTAGAAAGTCTAAGAGCTATTGCGTTTTCTGGGAAAGACTATTTAAATAAAATGCTTTCGCGCGAAAGCGCATCCACAGGGATTACGTCTTTAAAAATTGCTTCAAATAATGTATTTGGGTATTATATTGAAGTCCGAAATTCTCATAAAGATAAGGTGCCAGAAACCTGGATCCGTAAGCAAACGTTGGTGAATGCCGAGAGGTATATAACTGAAGAATTAAAAGAATACGAGGGCAAAATACTAGGTGCTGAGGATCGCATTTTATCGATAGAGCAAACCCTTTTTAATGAGCTAGTTTCTTGGATGCACTCATATATTTTACAAGTGCAACAAAATGCGCAGCTTATAGCTCAGCTAGACTGTCTGGGGGCTTTTGCAAATCTGGCAAAACAAAACAATTATACCTATCCTGAGATTGACAATTCTTTTGATTTAGAGATCAAACAAGGGCGACACCCTGTGATCGAAAAACAACTACCCTTGGGGGAAAGCTATGTCGCCAACGACTTGTTTTTGGACCGCGACACCCAACAAATCATCATGATTACAGGGCCTAATATGTCTGGTAAGTCTGCCATTTTACGCCAAACTGCTTTGATTGTACTATTGGCTCAAATAGGAAGTTTTGTACCTGCAACACGCGCTCGAATTGGTTTGGTTGATAAGCTTTTTACACGGGTTGGAGCGAGCGATAATATTTCTATGGGTGAATCGACCTATATGGTAGAGATGAATGAAACGGCCTCTATTCTAAATAATGTGTCGGAACGCAGTTTGATTTTATTAGACGAAATAGGGCGAGGAACCAGTACGTATGATGGGATTTCAATTGCCTGGGCGATTAGCGAATACTTGCACGAGCATCCGTCGCATGCTAAAACCTTATTTGCCACTCACTACCACGAATTAAACGAAATGACAGAAACGTTTGACCGCATTAAAAACTACAATGTAGCGGTCAAAGAATTAAAAGATACAGTTTTGTTTTTAAGGACTTTAGTTAAGGGCGGTAGCCACCATAGTTTTGGAATTCATGTGGCTAAAATGGCAGGAATGCCCCCTCAAGTATTACATCGCGCTAAAAAAATACTTAAACAACTCGAAAAATCTCATTCTAGCGACGCGCTTACAGATAAGGTTAAAGATCTGGGCAGCGAGATGCAGCTTAGTTTTTTTAATTTAGACGACCCCATATTAGAAGCCTTAAAATCCGATATAGAAGCCATTGATATTGATACGTTAACACCTGTTGAGGCCTTAATGAAATTGAATGAAATAAAGCGCATGCTAACTAAAAATAAAAGAGGATAAAAAGTTTAAAAAAACTTTGCTATTCTAAGAATTGTATTAAATTTGCACCTCTATTTACAAATGTAAAAAGAATGTTCTTTATAAAATTGCGAAAGTAGCTCAGGGGTAGAGCATCACCTTGCCAAGGTGGGGGTCGC
>JGI24539J26755_10001597_pt1 | contig 10420 bp, 8 predicted proteins | sample NorSeaMetagenome_2_FD_26755 | JGI IMG/M metagenome (IMG submission 26755)
GGTGTTTAATATATATATATCATTATTGTTTGTTATATAATATAATGATTTGATATTATTATCATCTATTTTTTTATCAATAAATTTAATATCACATTCTTCTTTATCACAATTATTATATTCTAATTTACTATCTACTGATAAAATTGAAAAATTATTATCTACTACTTGTGTTTCAAATTTTTCTTTATAATTTATACATAAATTCATACATATATAAGAAATTATTATCACTAATAATATAATAAATAGTATATTAATATACTTCATCCTTTATATATATATAGATATTAATGAAAAGAATATGTATAATAGGGGCCAATATTGCTGGTTTGTATAATGCTATTAAATATATAGATACTGAATTTATTATAGACATTTATGAAAAAAAAAATGAAATAAGATTAGATACAATTGATAATTATACATATAATTTATATAATGATAATCATAAAAGTTATATAAATTTATTAAAAAAATTTAATATTAAAACTATTCTATTAGATAGTATTAAATTTAATGATAAAATATATAATATTCTTAATTCTGTAATTGAAAAAGTAAAATTAATTCCATTTAATGTTCGTTCTTCATATACATTTTTAGCTATTTGTAAATTATATTTAAATTCAAATGATTACGATATAATTTTTAAAGAATTAAATATTAATAATATATTAAATGATATTAATGCATCTGATTTTATTAATATATTTACAGAAGATTTATCTAATAAAATAAAATATTATTACATAACTAATGACGAAATTAATTTGTTATTATCTAAAATGATAGATTTAATTAATAATTCGTCACATATTAATTTACATTTAAATAATTATATTAATAGTATTGATTATAATAATATAACTAATGAATTTATTTTAGATAATTCAAAAAAATATGATTATATTATATGTACTTTATCTAAAAAGAATATAAATAAAATAAAATTATGGACTAATAAAAATTATAATCTACTAAATACTTCTGTTAGTATAGTTAATGAAAATACTATTAAAAATTTAATTGATAAAATTATTTCTATCAATTTAAAACTTGATAATATTGAAAAAGATTTTATTATTCGTAACATATTATTAAATAAATTACATATTATTTATCCTCAAAAAAAAATAGTAAATGATAATATATATATATGGAATACAAATAGTGATATTTCTGTAAATAATAATGGAGTACTTTTAAAAGAAAAAATTAAATTTTTATTTAATAGTAAATTTTTTATATCTTCATTATGTTATTCTAAAAATAATTTATTTATTAATTACTTAATAGAAAATATTGATAATACAAATTTTATTAAAATTAAAAAAAACAAAAATAATTTAAAAATATAGTTATATTATTAATATATATATGTTAATACTTAATTATATTTTTATTTATCTATATATATTATTTAATATCTTTCCAGCAACTTTATCTTATTCTATAAGTTTTCCTACTTTTACAAAAAATAAAGCTATTATTTCTAATATTGATGTTAAAAGTGCAACTTCATATGAAATCAATCAATTTAAAAAAATTTTTTATAAAATACCTGTTATTATTTATAAAAATCAAAAATTATCACCAAATCAATACTATGATTTTGTTAAATTATTCGATTGTAATCATGATAATGATATATCACTATATAATCATATTCAAAATAGTATACCATCTGTACCCCATGTTGAATTAATACAAAATAAAAATAAATGTAATAGATATATAAATTTAGACGATGAATTTAATTATTTATGGCACCAAGATGTTACTGGATCCGATAAATATATTACACCTATCGTTAGTAGTATGTATATGTTATCATCTCCTTCACATGGTGATGATACAATTTTCGCAAGTTATGAAGATGCATATGATTTAATGAGTTTTAATTTTAAAAAATATATTGAAAACTTAACTGTTATTCATTCGATATCAAAACAAAGACAAGATGAAGCTATATATGATTATACCGGTCTGAGAAATGATCTGAAATATAGATATAATGATGATAATTTCACAGAAACCCCCTTTGTTATTTATTCAGATAAATATGTTAATAAAAAAACATTGGCTTTAAATCCAAAAAAATTTTTAAGATTTAAAGAATTAAATTATGATGATAGTAATAATTTATTTCGTCATATTATGAAAAAATATGTTACTAGGAATGATAATATTATTTCACATCATTGGGATGATTATGATTTATGTATATTTAATAATAGAAAATTAATTCATACTTCTTCGCCTAAAGTTGTTTATAATAATAAAGATAGAATTTATCTACAATGTAGATTAGCAACTAAAAGTCCTTTATTAAAATTAATTAAATAAAATATATAAAAAAATGATTATTATATATTTTAAAATTAAAAATTAATATAATGAAGTTTTTAATTACCTCTCTTTTATGTTTTATTCAAGGTGTCTATACATTTTGTCCTATGAATTATAATAAACTTATTAAATATAATTCAAATAATAATAATTATTTATGTTGTTTATCAAATAATAATAAAGAAAATATTTTAAGTAATGCTATTAAAGTACTTAATAGTGCCGTATCAACACATACTAATAATAAAAAATGGAATCCCCCTATTGGTTATGTACCAAATAGAATTAAAAAACTTAATAATAAATTTAAAAAATGGAATCCGCCTATCGGTTATATTCCAGAATCACTTAAAAATAAAAAAATTGTAAATAGAATTGATAATCAAATTTCAAATCAAAAAAATCCAGATCTATTATTTAGTAATATGTCGTCGGAGATCGTGTGTGAGACGATAAATGATGAAACAGACTATATTAATATTGGTTATATTCCACAGGCATTTAAAAATAAAAAAATTGATAATCAAATTTCAAATATAAATGATAAAACAAAAAATATTAAAGAACAAGGAAATAAATTAGAAGAAACAACAAATATTTTAAAAGATATTTTAACTAATAAAATAGTTATTAAAAATATAAATATTCACACTAATAATATTACCACAGTTACATTATATCGCAATGAAGATAATAATAGTGAATATATTCCATAATCAAATAATTTTTATATAAAAATTATTTATTTATTAATAAATAATATGAAATTTTTAAAAACTTTTTTTATTTTTAATTTAATATATTTTGTAAATTCTTTTACTGTTAATTTTCCCACTTTTACTAAAAATAAAGCTATTATTTCTAATATAGATCTTAAAAAAATAACAGATCTTGATAAATTAGAATTACAAAAATTATTTAATATTGTTCCTATGTTGGTTTTTAAAAATCAAAAAATTAATCCACAAGAATATTATGATTTATGTAAAATTTTTGATAAAAATTATAAAAAAGATATATTACATCCGTGGTATACTGCAATTCCATCTGTTCCACAAGTCTCTATTAGAGGCAATATGAATACATCTGGTATATTTGATACAAGTAATATAGATCTTAATGATGTTACTTCGTATTTTATATATAATTATGTATGGCATCAAGATTTAGTAGGTCATTCTAAACATTTACCACCAATTGTTAGCAGTATGTATATGTTAAAAACTCCTAAAAAAAATAAAATTAGTACTATATATGCAAGTCTTGAAGATGCTTATGACAGTTTAGATTTATCGCTTAAAAATAAAATAAATCATTATAATGTAATCAATGTTAATTCATTAAATAGATTAAAGGATGTTACATATGATTATACTGGTTATATTAGAAAAGATAAAAAAATATACTATGATGATGATATATTTACTAAAGATCCTTTTGTTATATATTCTGACAATACTAAATATAGAAAATCTCTACTAATTAATCCCAATAGATTTTTTAAATTTGATAAACTTGATTATAAGGATAGTTTAGAATTATTTAGACATATTATGAAAAATAATGTTCTTACTAATAGAAATATTTTTCATCATAATTGGAATGATAATGATATAGTAATATGGAATAATCGTAAATTAATACATACATCGAGTCCAACAATTGAATATAATAATAGAGATGAAAAAAAAAACAGAATGTTTATTCAATGTTTTTTAGCTACAAGAGAACCATTATTGTCCTCTTGTTTAAATAATTCAGAACCGATTTTCCACCCAATTAGAATAGATAAACCAATTATTTAAGAAGATTATTTTTATATTATTTATACACATTTAAATCTAGATTTATTTTATTATAATAACATCCATGATAATTTATTTATTACTGGTAATAATATTATTGTATTTATAAATATCAAAAATATTACACTAACAATTGTTGCTGCTATATAATGTTTTAAAATTATTAATAATTTATCTGGAAAATTTCTAGTATCACTATTAACTTTTCTTAATAATGGTATCCATGATGATTTCCCATAAGCTGGTTCTGTTGTCATTGCTGTTAATGTTGTATTTTTAACATTTGGATGTGTTATACAATCTAAACATAAATTTGCTATTTTATTATATGATATTTTAGTTGGTACTAAATACATACCATTATCTCTTAATGTTAATGATAAATCCGCATCAACATCATTATTCATTATTCCAGGACGTATTATTGTATATGATATATTTGAATTTCTTAATTCACATTCACCCGCATAATTCCATGCTTTATGCATAGATCCAAATAAATTTATAATAATAGATGGAATAGACCATGTTTTTTCGCCATTTCCTGTTACACGAATAATATGTTTTGTTTTAGTTTTTTTGGCCGCATTTATAATATTAATCATTCCTAAATAATTAACATTTACCGGATGATTTAAATCATTTACATTGTTTACTATTATATCTATTAATTTTGTTTTCCTTTTTGAACCATGTACTGCTATACATGTATCGACTCCTTCTAATAGTTTTACAATACTTTCATAATTATTAACGTCACCATTAACAATTTTTATATTTGGATATTCATTATAATTATTATTTATATTCGATGAAGTATTTGGTCTATTTAATATTTTTGTAGAAATTTTATTATTACATAATTCTTTTACTACTGCTCTTCCTAAATTACCACTCGCACCAATTACCGCTACTGTTCCATATGAAAATGCTTCTGTTAAACCAAATAAAGCAAATATTATAATATATAACATTTAAATACATAATTATTATATTATATATTTTTTTATATATATTAAAAAAAATGATTATTTTAATGATTTTATATTATTAAAATAAAATGAACTATTCTACTTTTCTTAAAATTTATATTATTCTAACTATTTATATTAATTATTCTTATACGTTTGATGCTAATTTATATCCTATTTTAAAAAAATTATTTGATAATAAGTATATTAATAATAAGTATAATAAAAACTATTATTCTAGAGAAGAGGCAAAATATTATAGAAGATTTCGACTTTCTAAATATATGATTGATGATACTGCTTCTAATATTGTTGGTCCTAAATATAAAATTAGAAATAATATTTCAAATGTTTCTAATAGTACTAAAGATTTTACAAGATTTTTACAAAATTTTAATAATTAATTATTATATTTCTTTTTGGAGGATATTTACCAACTTTCATCTTTATCTGTAATTGATTACATATAAACCATATAATACTTGATGATATTAATAATGAAAATGATATTAATCTATTTATATATATTTTTGTTGGGTTATAATATGATAATAGTGGCCATACTAAAATAAATATAATTGCTTTCAAATAAACTATTTTGTTTTTTATAGATTCTAAATTTTTATAAGCATTTTGACATATTTTACAATGTTTTAAATGATATTCTTCTCTATTTATTAATTCCTCTTTTTTATTAAAATTTTTTATAATTTTATTTTCCCCCCATGGTATTGGACCTGCTTTTTTTAACCATTTTCTCCATAATAATACTGATGTATCAGCTGTTGTTCCTAAATTATAATGTTTTAAAGTAGAATTATAATTATAATAATTATTATCTCTTAATAATAATTCTTTTTCTTGTTCGTGTAAAAATATTGTATCTTCTTCTAATACTTCATTGCGACCCATATGTCTTATAAAACTTGGTTTACTAAATAATAAAAATTTTGTGAATAAATTATTTGGTGTTTGCATTGGAAATCTTGCTATTATTCTAGAATATCCTGGTGATTTTGGTATTGCATATGCAACAACCCATGCATTAATTAATGTTTTTATACTATTATCTCTATTTTTTTTATGACTTTTAAATATATTAAATAGATTTATAGTTTTTATCTGTAAATTTGTATGTTGATAACAAGGTGCTTTAAATTCAGTATGATTACCAAAACCTTTTATTATATCTATTTTAAAACCTTTATTTGAGATATCATTTCTTATATTATATTTAATTGGTTTTGCTAAATTTCTATTACCTTGAGAACCATGATGTGTAAATGGAACATGACTTATATCTATTATATTTTCCAATAATATACTATAATCATATGGTAAATCTAATGAAAAATCATCAGTCATTACACCATTATCAATAGGTGGACTTGTTGGTATTAAATTTGTAGATGGCTTATAACCATTTATATATTTCTCAGGCCATATCCATATAATTCCTTGTTTTGTAACTGTATTATATGAATTAATATTAAATCTATTATTATTTTCACAATATGGTTTTTCTCTTTGTGGCATTTTTACACAATTACCAGTTGAATTAAAACACCATCCATGATAAGGGCATTCTACTACTCCTTTATCTGTAATTCTACCTTCTGATAATGGAGCAAGTCTATGAGAACATTTATTATCTGTTGCACACCATTCATTATTTATTTTGTCCCACCAAATAACTAAACTATTGCCTAGTAATGTAAATTCAAATGGTTTATTTTTATCTGTTCTATCTTCTAGAGCAATTGGATACCAATTTTTTTTCCAATCAAAATTATTAAATTTTTTATTATTATTTATATTATTTTTTTCATCTATCATTTTAATATAACTATTTTTTATTCCACATATATTTATTCGTTTTTGTTTATTATAATATTTATTTATTTGCAATGGATTATTTAATCTTAATATATTACTAAAACATAACACATTTTGTAATAAAATTAATCCTAAAAATATTCTTTTATACATTTTTTATTATATAATATAAAAAAAAACTTTATATATTAATTAATTATTTAAACTTGGTGCATTTATTCCTTGTGCTGTTAATATTCCTGTTATTAAACCTACAAATACACAAGTTATTACCCATCCAAACATTGTTTTATATACTATTTTTTTGTTTATACCGGATACATTATCTTTCCATGAACTTTCTAATAAACCCACACCACATGTTGCACCTACTTGACAATGAGTCGTTGATAATGGTATTTTTAATCTACTTCCAAATATTGTAACCAATGCAGCACTTAATTCTATTATTGTACCTCTTGATGGTGTTATTTTACATAATTTTATACCCATTGCTCTTATAATTTTATAACCATATAATAATAATCCTATTGATATACCAACACCTCCTAGACTTAATATCCAATATGCATTATTATCCATTACTGAATTTTTTCTAACATCGCCATCTATATATATTGTTAAAATTGCTGCAAATGGTCCTATAGCATTTGCTACATCATTTGCACCATGACTAAACGCAGCACATGCTGCTGAAAAAATTTGTAAATATTTAAAAAATTCTTCTGTTCTTATATCAAATTTTTCTGCATTATTGTGTAAAGCATTTACAATATCCTCATCATGTTTATCAATTTTATCATATTTATTTATATCTATATTTTTTATTTTTTTTATAATATTAAATGAACTATTATTTTCATTTATTGATTCTGCCAATACTTTATTATTTAATTCTATTTCATTAAATACTATTTCATTCATTTCTATTTCATTCATTTCATGTGGTAATTTTTTAGAAACTATTGCTGCATTATTACTATAAACATATGTATATGTATTATTTGCATTATGTGTATATGATATAAGTTTATTTTGATTATTTTCTATATTATCATTATTTTCTAAATCATTATTATTTTTAAATTTTTCATTAATTTTATTATATATTTTTGGCATAAATGGTAATGTTATTAATCCTGAAAATATACCTGTACTAAATGATATTCCTAATACTATTTCTAATGATGTTTCATGTAATCCCAATCCTTTTGCGCCTTTATAAAAAATAAAAAATGAATTTAATAACATTGTTATTCCAACTAATAAAGGAAATCCATAGTAAATATATTTATCTTCATATTTTTTTCTTAATATAAAATATCTTATTGTTGTATATAATGATGATGATATTAATCCAGATAATATAGGTGATACAAACCATGATATTATCATACCTATTACACCCCCAACATATGGAAATGTATCTTTTGATACATACCATATTACACAATCGCTTCCTTTAATTGCTATTGTCATTCCTATCATTCCACCTATACATGAATGTGTTGTTGATACTGGCATTTCCAAATAAGATGCTGTAAATAACCATGATGCAACTGAAAAACATACCCACATACAACCATACATAAGTGTATATGGATCATTTTGAAAACATTCATAATCAGCTATCCCTTTTCTAATTGTTTCCGATACATGTGATCCCATCAATATCGCACCCCCAGTTTCAAATATACATGCAAGAATAACCGCTTGTTTAATTGTTAATGATTTGGCACCAACTGATGTTGCAAAAGAATTTGCAACATCATTGGCACCGATTCCCATGGCCGCTATAAATGAAAATATTCCACCAAACCATACTATCCACAAATAATCCTCCATAGATATATATAAATTCTAATTATATATATTAATTTAATTATTATATAATTAAATTAATAATATAACACCTTTAAATTTAATTAATAGACGTAACTTTATTAAAAATAATCATAGTTGTATTTATAACTATATTTATTTATTAATGGTATTTTAATAAATTTTTTTAACATAATTTTACATTATTAATTTAAATTATTATTATATAATTTAATAATATTATTATATATTTAGAAGTTATATATTAATGTCAATTATTAAAGCCGAAAAAAAAATTTTTGAACGTATAGAAAAATTATATAATAAAGATAATGGTGAAAAAATTAGAAATTGGTTAGAAATACTAAAAATGTATAATATTGGTTCCGATTCAAAGGTTCCAGGATTATTATATGAAGGTACTAAAATTGCAACTGAGACCACATCTTTTACAGGTGGTTATTATATGATAATGAGATGGATATCTATAAATTTAGATAAGTTTCAAGATTTTGATTTTGAAAATGTTCCACCTTCTATCGTAAATGACGAAGAAGCAATTGATTTATTCAATATACAAAGTAATAAAGATTCGTCTGCAAATTTGCAGGCAAAAACAAATTCACAAAAAAAAACATTTACAGAAGATACTGATGTTTTTAGATGGTTTGATAATCCTCTAAAACACCCTATAAATAATACTGATATGTCACCAGTTAGTTCTGAATATGCAGATTTTTATGAGAAATCTGTTAAAATTATAAAAAAAAATTATGGTAATAGTTTTGAAATTTATACGCGTTTTCCAAAAAATCATAGATTATTTGGTATTGACTTTTTATATTACATTTTTGTATCTAATAAAGGTGGTTCAACAAATATGCCTTTATCGCATATTAAAATCTGTGAATTACTTAGATCGGGTCTTGATAATACAAAAGATAAAGATACCATTCTTGAAACTGAAGTTGAATTAGTAAGAAATAGATTTAGTTTTCAACGTATTAACATTCCTCAAACTCATAATTATAATTTAGTATATAACTTATTTGAAGAATTAGAAAATGGACTAGTTTATACTTTGCTAAGAAAAAATATGGGAGATTTTAAAGATATAACTTTTAACACTATTCTAGAAGAAATTTTAAGTTATTCAGTAAATTATAATCTTAAAAATGCAGTGCATTTTATTACTTTCTTAAATACTTATACATTTAGCAATGGTAAAATAGTTATTGAATATATCAATGAAATAATACAAAATGGACTATATGATAATAATACTAGAAAATCATTACAAGATGGATTGAAATTATATGATAAATTTCGAATAATTTACAAAGATATCGAAGATTTATTTGATCAAAATTCTGGTATTATTGATAATTATGAAAATAAACATTTTAATTTAATTTCTGATCCTCTCGATAAATATTTTGATAAATATGAAAATGCTTTAGATAAAATTAAAAATCCTAAATATGCAAACTTAATTGATTTAACAACGTTTAAACTAAAAGATCAAAAATTATTTTTAACAGAAAGCCAATATAATAAATTTTTAGAAAAAAAAAAAAGTTTAGAAAAACAATATATAACATCTAAAAATGATTATGATAAAAGTTTAATTCACCA
>JGI24539J26755_10001599_pt1 | contig 10416 bp, 4 predicted proteins | sample NorSeaMetagenome_2_FD_26755 | JGI IMG/M metagenome (IMG submission 26755)
CAGAGCGTCGGGCGCGGGGGCCGGGCTCTGAGTGCGGGTTTAGGCGTCATGGTGAACGTGGATTTGCGCAGCGTGGCGCTGTGCACGTGGGTCGCCGCGTTCGCGCACGTCCTCGTCCTCGTCCAAGGGGTGGAGTCCTGGACCGTCGGCAGCGTGGTTCAGGTNGCGTCGTGCCTCTTCGGGGCGCTTCCAGCCATCTGGGGCGCCTCCGTGCTGCTCTTCGCGCCGGGCGACGCGAACGCCGCGCTCGACGTCCTCCTCGGCCGGACGCACGCGGCGAGCCCGACGCCGGCGCGGGGCAAGGAACGCCCCGCGGACGCCTCCCCCGAGGCGTCATCCCACCGACCCGGGTTGCCAACCCCGGTGCAACTCAATCAAAGCGGGGATCCGGGGCGACTCGAAGACGATTCCGAGGAGGCTGCCGTCGCGCGCGCGCTGGACGGCGTGGCGTCCGCGCGCAGGATCTCGGACGATCTGCCAGGCACGCCGACGCACACACCACCCGCGAGCCAGGATTTGGAGCCCGCATCGCCCGTGTACGCGCAGTCGTCCCTCTTCACCCAGCACGTCTCGCCGACGTCGTCCAGGAAATCGTCGCGGGAATTGCCCGGGGTCGAGCGCGTCCTGACCCGCGACGCGTTGGAACGCCAACACGACGACGGCACAACGCGGGTCGAGCGCAAGAGTGGAAACACTCAGAGCGGCAGGGACAGCATCACCCGATTGTCCAGCGGACGCTCCGGATCGTTCCAGTCCAACCCGAGGTCGTCCGAGAACGCCGCGGGTCGATTGTCGAGGGGCATGAGCATGGACGTGCGACGTTCGGACATGAGCTGGGACGCCCGCAACGTCGTCAACTCGCAACGCCGCCGACTCAGCCTCGACACCGTGCGCGCGTGCGACGTGTTCGGGTCGTCGTCCGAGGATGACGACGGCGAGGGCACCGAGGAGGGATGGCAGGATGCAATCACCGGCATCCGCGGGATGGCGCAGGCGCTGTGCGACGCGAACAATTCAGTCGCCACGGTGTCCCTCAACGCGGACCTCACCGTGTCGCTGTCCAACCTGATGCTCAACACCCTGAAGCTGTTCGACCCGACGGGGGAGAAGGGCGGCGCCGCCGGGACGGACGCGAGAGTATCGCATCTCGAAGACGCTCACGCCATCGTAAAGCGGGTGTGCACGCTGGCGGAACCGCTGTTCGACACCGGCTGCCCGCTGGTGCTGTACAACAGGTTCACGCCCGGGGAGCTGAGCTTCGTACCNNGGGACACGTTCGAGTGCTGCCTCTTCGCGCTGGTGTACCGCGCGGGGACGCGGGCGTTGGACGGCGACTGCGTCATGACGACGGATAAGATCTCAGTCGACGAGCACGCCAAGGGACAAGACGCGACTTATGGGTCNGCTCAAGATACTTCATCTCGAGACTTCACGAAAGGCCGACCGAGCCTGGACTCCGTCGCGAGCGCCGCGAGGAACCAGGGGGGGCAAAAGAAGGCNAACGCGCTTCGCGTCGTGGTCGAGTACCGAACCGCTTCGCGACTGATGAGCAACCAGGTNGGNCACGGCATCAACGCCACCGAGCTTCGGTTCTGGAAGCGAAGGCTCAAGCGCATCGGCGGCGCGCTCAAGTTTGAGCAGGTGAACGTGGGGATCATCGGCGCGCACACCGAGCGAATCATCATGACGGTACCCACCGCGGGGTCCAACACCTTCTTATCGGAGGGGGACGACAAGGATCCAATCGCGGGCGCCCAGTTCGCGGATTCGCCGAAGAATCAATCGATGCGAAGTTCGCGACAATCGAGCGCTCGGCAGGGTATGTCCCTCCGCTCGCCGGGCGGGAGCCACCGCGGTGGGTTGGGGATGCCCTGGGGATGCCCCGGGGAAATGGGAGGGTCCGGGCCGGGGAGCAGGCAGAGCCTGGACTTGCGCGAGGGATCGCCCGCGCCGTCANNCGGCGACCAGACGATTGAAACGCTGTCGAACACCGATGAGCTGATCCAAGGGGAGCTCATGGACGTCTTCGACGACGACGACGATGTCGCGGGTCCCCGCGGGTCGGCCAGGCGGCTTAAGAACCCGCTGCACAGCCTCGTCGAGGGCTCGGATCGCGACTCTGGGTCTTCGTTGGACTTTCTGGACGATCTCTACATGCTCACCGGCGGGCAGCTCGACTTCAAGGTTCTGTACATCGAGGACGAGCGCGTGCAGGCGTACTTCTTCATCAACAAGTGCAGGCGCGTGTTCGGCGACAGGTGCGTCGTCGTCCACGAGACGGACGGCATCGCGGCGCTCGAGCGGCTCAAGGGTGGCGAGCAGTACACCGTCATAGTCTCCGACGTTTTCATGTCGGGGATGGACGGCGTGTCCTTCTTCCACACCTTGTTCAGCACCAACCTCAACACCGGGAACCTCGTACCCGAGGGTTTATCCGACCGCGAGCTACGCATGAACATCATCCTCACGGGCGCCGACGGGGTGGACCTCGGCGGCGACCTCGAGCAGCTGCAGCAGTTGTACGGCGTGTTGGTGTACAACAAGACGTCGAGCGTGGACGTCGTCGGCGACGTCATCAAGCCCCACATCTCCTTCGTGGAGAGCAGGCTGCGGGACGCGATTTACCCCGACGGCGGGGGTGGCCGACGATCGAGTCAATCCAGTCAATCGATATCCTCAAGATCGCAGTCCGCGGTTGACCTCCTCGCGTCCGCCGGCCTCGGGGGTGAGTTTCTCCGCGCCAGGCGGTCCGGCCGCGCGAGCGGTCGGTCGCAGGACGACTCCTTCTCCCTCGCGTCCCTCGGTGGGGACTCGTTCTCGCGTGACATTTCGCCGCTGCACGCGCAGAGGTACTCGTCTTCGAGTTTTGGCGCGAACGTCTCGGGTCGGAGCTTCTCGGGTCGGAGCTTCCAAAGCGAGACTTCGACGGGGCGGGCGCGGCACCCGACGGGTGCGACGGGTATGGCCGATAGGGACCCGGTGGACCACGGGGATCACTGGGAGGGTGCCGGCACGGCGTATAACCTCATATCGAGGTCGAACACGAGCCTGGGTACGAAAGAGAAGCCCTTCCCGGACACCACCAACATTCGAAGAGCCTTCGGGGCCGAGTGATGTATTTTTTAACCTTCGTACAAGATGTATGTACCCAACAGAAAGACCGTTGGGAAGTGACTAGACTATTATATTGTGATATTACGCGTTGACGCTGTTTACCTACACGACATACACGATCACCCGAGCGCCCTCTCCGCGACCAATCGCTCCCTCGCCACCCCCGATTCCTCCCTCTCGTCCACGCGCCGAAGCTGCTTAGCGACGTCCTCCGCCGTCGACGGATCCGACTCAACGCACTTGTTCAAATCCGCTCGAGCCGCGGCGTACTCGTGCGTCGCGAGGAGCGACACCGACCGCCGCCACAGCGCCTTGGCGTCGTCTTCGTCCTCGCCCAGCAGCTTCTCCAGCGTTTTGATGGCGCCCGCGTGTTCCCCGAGTCTCTGCAACGCGGCGGCGAGGTTCAGAAGAGTTTTTCGCTTCACGTCGCGAACCGCGTCGTGTTCGTCGTCGTCCAGACCCCTCAGACTTTCCAAGTTTCGAACCGTCTTTTCGTACTTTACACGCGCCAGCGTGAGCTTACCCGCCGCGAGCAGATCGTTCCCCTCGTTCTTGAGCTTCGTCGCCTCGCGAAGCATGTCGTGAAGCGGAGCGTTGTGCCAGTTGACGGGCCGATCGAAACCCACGAGCTCGGCGGTGAACTCGAGACCGACCTTCTCCTCGTTCGTTCCGATTGCGTCGAGCACGGCGCGTGCGCCGGGCTGATCCGTTCCCACGTACCCGTGCTTGGGATGAAGTGCGTCGTTCAGGGTCACGCGGGATACCTCGCCGGGCACCGCGAGCCTGAAGGAAGTTTCCAGCGCCTCTGGAAGGATTCCGCATCCGAGCTGAAACTCAAAAGGCTCGCCCCGAGTTTCACCCTCGGCGCACCGCGTGTCGTACACTCGTTCCCCTCGTGACTCGTCGCCATTCATCAATCCGACGGAGAAGTGCACGCGGCACGTGCAGTCGTGCACGGGGCAGTCCGCCGGGAACTCGCCGTGTCCCTCCGTCGTCCTGCGCTTGAAAACGGCGCCGTCCCCGAAGACGTCCCGGGCGTGAACCATGGACTCGAGGACGCATTCAAACTCGACGCCCCCGTTGTTGTTACCCCCGGGCACCTTCACGCCGCACACGGTGGCGTTCGCGAGGTACCTCCCGGGCTCGCACCACACACGCGCGCGCTCCCCGACCCTCATGGTGTCCACCGCGGCGGAGAGGCCGGGTGGAAGCGTCCCGTCGCCGCTCACGCACCGCACCGTTCGCGTCGACAAAAAGCTTCTCTCTTTCCCGGTGTCCGGAGTCTTTCCGGTGAGCTCCAGTTGAACCTCGAACGGCGGCCGCGGGCTCTCCCACCCGTCACCCTCCGACACAACCACCTTGTGCGTGGCTCCGTGGGTAGTACCGGGCGGTGACTCACCGACCGGTGACTCACCGACCGGTGCCGTCCGGATTCGTATCGCGTCCCGAACTAAAAGCGACTCGACGTCGAGCCACAGTTCGTCCTCGACGTCCACCCCGCCGGGGGTTCACGCGTGGCGTTCGGGTGGAGGTATGCGTACGCCGGCTGGACCCTCACCAACGCGCGCTCGCCGACGGCGATGGACGAGAGGGCGAGCGTGAGGCCCCGGACGCAGACGTCGCCCGGGAAGATCGTTTCATTCGATCCCGGGGTGGACGATGATGAGGCGACGCGGGAGGCGCGGGGTCGTCGGGTCGTGTCTCCCGACGCGTCCGTCGTTCCGGTGCCCGAGGTCGCGTCTGATCCGTCGTCGAGGATGAGCCTGTGCGGCGAGCCGCATCCCCCGGCGACGTCCGCGCGGGTCGAGAGGAGGAGGCGCGCGCCGCTCGGCACCCCGTCGTGTAATTCGCCGTCGTCGCTCCCATCGTCCCTCGGCGCGTCGACCGCCTCGGGTCTCACCGCGTACGCCACCAGGTGGAACGTCACCTCCTGCCCGTGACCGGGCGCGATGGCGGCCGCCTCGTCGACCGGCGACGGCGCGTGGGTCACGCGCTTGCGCACGGCGCCGCCCGCGAGGTGAAGCTCCCTCGCGCGCGCGACGTCTTTCCCAACCTTTTCGTGGTTCCACAGCTGTGGCGTCGGAGGCGCCTCGCGTCGGTCTCGGGACTCCACGCGATCGCACCAGCGGAGGAGATCCGCGCGTGCGGTCGCTGCGGACGCGGATGCCATCGCGGCGCCGCTCTCCGACCCCCACACGTCCCGGCGCCGGGCTCTCTGGCCTGTCGATAGACTATCAATCGAGATTTTAGCGGACTCGCCGGACTTCCCTGACTCCAACTTATTTCAAACCGAGGATCCTTACCCTATCCTCACTGTCAGGCCGCGCACGGAGCCGTTCGAGCGCGTACTCTCACCACGATGGCGATGAGCGTGCTATCCACGCCCAGCCTCGCGCTCCCCACGCGCATCGGCGCGCCCAGACGCGGCCGTCGCGTCGTCGGGGTCGTCTGCCAGCAGGGCCCCGATAATAATAAATCCACGCTGGCCAAGGGCCAAGGCAGGCGCCTCGAGGCCTCCGCGGCGAGCGGTGCCTCCTCGGCGGANGGCGTCTCCATCGACGGCGCCGATTTCGCGAGGATNGCTGCCGCCGTCAGGCTCGCCGCGGCGGTGTCCCCCGCGCTCTCGGCCCGCGCCAAGCGCTTCCCGCCTCGGCGAGATCCCTCGACCAAGGCGAAAGACGCCTCCGACGACGTCTTCGGCCCGAGCCACGCGAGGATCATCGAGGCGCTCGGGCCCAAGCCCGGGCGCGATGCGAAGAGGATGACGACCGCGCGCGCGGCGTACCCCGGGGGTTGGTGGGGCGAGGGCACCTACACGGACTCGCTCGGCAACGATGGTGGTTTTAAACACGAGTCAAACAAGAGGGGCGGATCGACGAGGACCGCCGCGGCTGCCGCCGCCGCGGACGGCGCGGTGCCCGGCGGCGACGACGGCGCGGGNGGNGAGGACGACAACGAGAACGACGGCGGATCCGCNATCAAGTCGGTGTTCTCGCTGATCTGGGCGCAGACCATCAAGCCCCTTCGCGATTTCGGTTTCGGCCGAACCAACGTCTGGGAGGGCGGCGTCGGCCTCTTCATCCTCGGCGGCATCGCCATGACCGGCTTCGTGATCCAGTGGATCCTCGGCATCAACTTCAACAAGCTGCGATCGTACCAGGCGTTCGTGGAGTTTCCCTTCGCGTGCGGCATCCAGGTTGGCACCACGGTGCGGGTCCGCGGCGTCAAGGTGGGCAACGTGCTGTCCGTTCGGCCGAGCCTGGAGAAGGTGGAGGTGCTGATCGAGATGGACGACGACGGCATCGTCATCCCGCGGAACTCGCTGGTGGAGGCGAACCAGAGCGGGTTGATCGCGGAGACGATCATCGACATCACCCCGGAGCTGCCCATACCCAACGCGCAGTGGGGGCCGCTGGATTCGGGATGCGAGGGCGAGGGCCTGGTCGTGTGCGACCGCGGTAAGATCCAGGGCATCCCGGGCGTGAGCATGGACGACTTGGTCGGTTTATGTACCAAGCTGGCGAGGGAGATGGACCAGCAGAAGGGTCTGCAGAAGATGTTCGCGGCGACGACGGCGGCGGAGGATCTGATGAAGAACCTGGAGCCGCTGTTGTTGGAGGCGGCGAAGATCGCGAAGGATCTCCGGCCGATGTTGCAGAACGTGCAGGAGCAGGGCACGCTGGACACCATCGAGCTGCTCGCGGGTCACGCGACCAAGGCGGTGACTGACATTCGGGAGCTCAAGCAGACCATCCTGACGGACGAGAACCAGGAGGCGCTGCGGCAGTCCATCACCATCATGACCAAGACGCTGCAGCACATGGAGAAGGTGAGCGGGGACATCGCCAGCGTGAGCGGCGATCCGGCGACCAGGCAGAACCTCAGGCACCTCATCCAGTGCCTCAGCAGGCTGGTCGACAAGTGATCATCTNGGGGGTCGGCGGCGGCTAGTGACGTGTGAAAACATCGTATCAAAATCGTATCTCTAATTACGTCGTCGCGTCGCTATCTGAGTTCCACGTCGCGGAGCTCGAACCCCGCGGCCTCGATCTCGTCCCTGGCGCCCCGCATCTTCCCCGCGAACGTCCCGTCCGTGTGGGTCTCGCCTCGGGCCCGTTTCGGCGGCGTCTTGCCACCCTCGTCGGGGTCGGATGCCGACGTCGTTGTAGACGGCTCCGGTTCACCCGCGAGATTCCTCGTGGGCGTCCCCGGGTCCCCGTCGTTGAGCTCGGTCCGCATGACCCTCGCGTGGTCCGCCTTCGCCTCACGCACCGCATCCACCGGCTTCATCCGCGAGATCATCCCGGACGCGCCCACCACGGCTTCTGTCCACCCGCCGGAGCCCGGCGTCTGCCCCGCGAAGATGCCCACGCTCACCGCCGCGCCTCGGACCTGCCCGTACGCCATGCCCGCGGACGCGCCCTCCCTGAACCCTACGTTGAACCCTTCCTGGACCGTGGCCTTCTTACCCTCTTCGATGCCCTCGCGGTACCCCTCGCTCCAGAACTGCGGGGAGGATCGGGATTGGGACGCGTAAGCCATCGGGTCTCGACGGCGGCGGTTTCATGGGAAATGCGTTTGGTTTCGGGGTTCGTATGGGGGGGTTCGTGGGGCGGTCGCCGGCTCACCTGCTCGCGTCTGCTCCGCGACTCGCGTTCGAGGTCTTCGTCTCGACCCGAGTGGGTCGCCTCCTCGTTCTCGTCCTCCCACAGGTCCACTCCCATGGCGCCAGAGGGTGTGACACGCGCGTGAGTCGTCTCGGCCCTTCCAACCTCGGCCATAACCTGAAGCCGCGGACGGGTCAAAGTTTAAAATTCGGGGCCAACAGCCAACTCAAGTCGCCAGTGCACGCACAGCAACACAGCGCTGACGACCATGTCGACGATGTCTGTCAGGTGAGACCATCCCTCCCACATCCCGATAGAGGCCGATACTCGCATCGGTACCGGCGCGGTCCGCGATATCCCGCCGTCGTTCGAGGGATATCGCGGACAAATTCAAAATCGAGTTCACAACCGCAAATGCACCCGACGCGCTCCCCGCTAACCCACACCGACCGACCCCACGTTCCCCACCCGCGCGCAGGCTGTCGTCCGAAGGCCTGGCGCCGATGCACGACAATCCGTCGTCCGCCGGCAAGAAGAAGAACAAGATGCCCCGCGGCGACCGCGCGTCCCTCGCCGGCGCGTCGCTCGCGGACGATGCGGGGATGCGCGTCTCGGTCACCTGGGAGCAGGTGAACCCCGACGCGCAGCGCGCGCCCATGACCGATATCGACAACCTGAACCTCCCAAAGGTCACACCGCCGTCGCCATCCAAGCTCCCGCCGCTCCGCGACGCACCGCACCCGCCCCCGCCGGTGGTGACCGAGCGTCCATCATCATCCACCGCGATGGACCTCGACGACGTCCCCGTCACCGGCGCGCCGCACAAGGACTTCGAGACCCTGCTCCAGGAGCAGCTCGCGAAGGAAGGCGGCGGCGGCGGCATGGGCGGCGGTGCGGTACCCGCAAAGAACGCGAAGACCCCGCCGGGCGCCACCCCGCGGTCCGCATCCGCGCGCAAGTTTCTTCGCAAGGGCGCGAGGAACGAACGAACCACGCTCACGCCCCCCGGGATCAAAGCGTCCCACCCCACGCTCAAACCCTCCAAAACGACCGGCTCCAAGGCGGCTGGCTCCAAGGCCACATCGAAGACGATCGACTACGGCTTCGACGACTCGGAACCCATCGAGGATGTTAAACCCAAGGCGGCTGTGAAACCCAAAGGCGGCCGGGGTCGAGTCCCGTCGCCGGGCGCGACCAAACGGCAAGACGCCCGACTCGCCCGCGAGAACTCCGAGGCTGCCGAGCTCGCGGAGTTCGAGGCGCTGGAGCGCGAGCTCGCGGTCGTGGACCCGAGCTCCGAGCAGAGGACCGCGCCTGGGCCGTCGTTCAAGCCCGCGGCGAAGAAGTCGGCGCAGGCGGCGGCGTTGAGAGCCGCGGCGACGAGGGCGCTCGAGGATGAAAACGGCGAATCGGATTCATCCGACGGCGACGACGCGTTCGCGGTGGAGGACCACTTTGGCGGTGCGTTACGTAGCGCGTCTCACGTGAAAGGTCCCTCTGTTCCCGTCGCCTTTGACGACGACGAGGAGTTCAGCGAGGACGAAGCCGCCGACGCCGCCGCGTACGACAACTACCCNCAAAACGACCACTTCCGCAGAGCCGAACCGTCCTCGATTGGAGTGAACTCGAACTCGGTGGATANGAACCGTCGTACGATCGAGTCCGTCTCCGGCGCGGCGGCGTCGGTGCATGACGACGCACCCGGTGACGGGGCTCCCGCGCTGATCCAATCACTCTTTTATAACGGGGGGAACGAAGGACGGAAAGGAAGCAGGGTCGGGAGCCGAGTCGTCAACGCCGGGTACGAGCCCGACGCGGGTGCGAAACGACTCCCCAATTCGGGTTCTTCGACGCAAAAGGCTAATTCCGATGCCGCGATGGCCAAGGCGCAGGCTGCGGCCGCGTCCGCCGCCGAGGTCAAGGCTGCGGCGGACGACGCGAGCGCCAGGGTGAAGCGCGAGCGGGACAGGCTCGAGCGAGAGAAGTCCGCGTTTGCCCAGGAGAAACGCGCCGCCGCCCGCGAACGGCAGACGTGGGAGAAGCAGCGCAAGGATGCCACCGCGTCCATCGCGTCGGAGCGCGAGGAGATCAAGGCGGACGCCGACAGGCTCAGGCGGGACAGGCAGAGGCTGGAGCGCGACTCCAAGCGCGTCCTCTCGGCGCTGCCCACCAAGAAGGAGCGCACCGAGATGGACGACTTACGGGAAAAACTCGCACGAGCGCAAGAGGACCAACGCGCGAAGGACACCAAGCAGCGGCACACCGTGGACAGGCTCCGCGCGCAGATCGCCGACCTGCAGACGGAGTGCGCGGAGCTCAAGGGGGAGAAGCGCCGGCTCGAGCAGCAAATCCTGGACGGCGGCGCCCAAGGGGCACCCAAGAGGTACGAAATGGACGACGACGCTGAAGAAGAACGGCGCGCCGACGAACTCCGCGAGCGCGAGGCTGAGGAAGAGGAACGCGCCGCGCGCCGCCGCGAGCGGGAACAGAGGGACCGCGAGGACCGCGAGCGCGAGCTGGAGCTCGAGCGTGAGCGCGAGCTGCGCGAGCGCCGCCGCCGCGAGGTTGAGCGCTCGGCGGCGGCGGAGAAAGCCGCCGCCGCCGAGAGAGCCGAGGCTGACAAGGCGCGGAAGGCTGAGAAAACCTTGGCCGCCGCCGCCGCCGCCGCCGCCGCCGCCGCTGGATCCAGCGGCGG
>JGI24539J26755_10001602_pt1 | contig 10412 bp, 4 predicted proteins | sample NorSeaMetagenome_2_FD_26755 | JGI IMG/M metagenome (IMG submission 26755)
GCTGCACACGGTGTTACCCGAACTGTGGCTCGACGTGGACCCGAAGACGGGGGAGCCGTGGGCGAGCGCAGGGCGTAAATTCGCGCGAGCCATCGGGTCACTGACGCACCCGGCGACCGTCCAGCCCCCGCCCGAGGACGGCGCCGAGCCGGGTGACCTACCCGCGCCCAGCGCCGAAGCCTTCGACGCCGCGGTCAAAGCCGTGTCGGACGAAGAGGCGACGAAGGCGACCGGTCCGTCGCAGCACGACCCGCCGCCCAAGTGTTTCTTCTCCGCGCTCCACTTCATAACGGCGGTGATGGGCGTGGGCGACGCGTTCGTTCAGCCGCCGCCGCCCGAGCCGCCGGAGGAGGTCGAGGGCGAGGAACCGCCGCCGCCGCCAGAGCCCCAGCCCCCGCTTCACGAGTTCCACCTGGCGATGTGGCGTGACCCGGAGAGCGCGCCGCGTGGGCTCATCGCCGCGGAGGGCGATGAATCTCTCTCGGCGAAGATGAAATCGTGGCTGGACGCTAACGTGATGTACGTTGATAAGGACGTGATGGGCGGCGCGGACCCCGAGGCGCCCGAGGTGATCAAGCAGGACAAGGTTCTCGTCGCGAACGCCAAGGCGGTGCTCGCGGCGAAGGAGTTGGCGCTCCCCGGTGCGTACGTGAAGGACGCCGAGGTTGAAAGCGAGGCGGCGCATTTAATGCTTCGGTGGTGCTACTCCGTCGCCAGGTTCTGCGAGCTCGCCGCGGAGCGCCGGGCGTGTAGGATCGAGCGAAGGACGGATCGGCTACGGGAGAAGCGCGAGAAGGAGAAGGAGGCGGCGCGACTCGCCGCGGAGGCGGAGGCTGCCGCGGCGTGAGTCAGTTCCTACGGCTATCTCTATTTATTAAAAGGTGAAAAGGTTAATCGAAATCCGTCCCGGCTACTCCTTCAGGTAGCCAAACCTTCGCGGTTCCGTCCGTGGCGCTCGTCACCATCGCGTGCCTCTTCGGGTGGTAGTCCAGCCCGCACACCACCTTCCCAGGGTGCGCGTCCAGCTCGATATCAACCGTGGCGTCCACGAGCTCCCAGAAAACCACGCGCCCGTCCTCGCTCCCGCTCACCGCGTGTCCATCCCCGAGCGTCAAGGCGCTATCCACCTTGGTCACATCGCTGACGTGGCCGCGATACTCCGCCATGACCGACCCGTCCGACGCGTCCAGAAGGCACATCCTGCTGTCCAGCATCCCCGCGAGCAAACACTGGTCGTCCCCCGACACGGAGAGTGACGTGACGGGGTGCCCGAGGTCGTCGCGATGCGTCCGACCGGCTCGGACGTCAAGCGTCCTCACCGTTCCGTCGACGCTGCCCCCGCTGACCCTATGCCCGCCCCCGTGCACGCACACGCACGTCACGCTGTCGCTCCACTCCACGACGCTCTGTATGGGATCAGCGGAGTTGCTCCTGCAGTCGAAGAACCGAACGGATCGATCGTAACCGGCGCTGACCACGCATTGATCATTCGCCGCGAATCGCACCGCGTTCACCGCGGCTTCGTGCCCTCGGAAGCGTCGTATCTTCTGTCCGGTGCTGACGTCCCACAGGAACACCTGCTTGTCCCCGCCGCACGTCGCGAGGCGTGAGTTGTCGATGGCGCACGCCACGTCGCGGACTTCGTGCGCGTGTCCCTCGTAGGTTTTGATGAGTGAGCCCTTGAACGGGTTCCATAGCTTGAACGTGCGATCTTTGCCGCACGTGAGCACGTAGGACCCGCCGCGGCTGAACCGGCATGCGAGGACCGGGCCCTCGTGCCCCGCGAGGGTGACGTGGTGCGCGGTGGGTAACTCGCCGACGTGACCCGCGGGCCGAGGCGCGGGGCCCGACGCGCCTTTTGGTAAAGATCCCGCGTCCGGGTCCTCCTCGTCGCGGGCGGCGAACTCTTCTTCGTCGCGGCGGACCTTGGCTCTTTGCTCCTGGCCGTAGACGTTCCACGACTTCTGGCCCAAGATGTTGAGCCCACCGTGGCCGCCCATTTCAGGGGGATGCGCGCCTCTCCCCCTCCGTCGTGCCCTGACGAATGATGATTGAGTTGGCTCGTCCGGTCCGAGACTTCGTCGGCACCCTGAAAGGAACACGTGGCGTCCATTACTAATGGCGCACACGTGGCGCTCGTTGCTCTTCGGCATCGACGGATGGCGCAACTACCTGAAGAGCGGGTACGATGCCGCCGCTAAGCGCTTCGACGATGCGCCGTTCCGCCGCGACCTCACCGGCGTCAGGGCGCTGGTCACCGGCGCGAACCAGGGGATCGGTTTCGAGGTGACGCGTCAACTCGCGTCGCAGGGTGCGTCCGTGACGATGGTCTGCAGGGACCGCGGCCGGGGCCAGGCGGCGCTGGAGCGGCTACGGGAGGAGCGCCTGAAGGGCACGCTCGCGCTATCGGTGTGCGACATCTCCAACCAGCGCGCGGTCAAGGCGCTCACAGACGGCATCGTGGCGTCGGGAGAGCACGTCAACATACTCGTCAACAACGCCGGATGCATGGTGCACGAGCGCACGGTCACGCCGGAAGGCGTCGAGGCCAACTTCGCGACGAACACGCTCGGGACGTGGGCGCTCACCGAAAGCCTCCTGCCCGCGATGCGCCAGGCGGACGACCCTCGGGTCGTCACCGTGAGCTCCGCGGGAATGCTGACCGAGAAGCTCTCGACTTCCGACCTCGAGTGGACACCCGGCGGAAAGCTCGGTAAGTTCGACGGTACGCGGCAGTACGCGCGGGGTAAGCGGCACCAGGTGGCGCTCACCGAGCACTGGAGTCGTGACGCGAGTAATTCACAGGTGCTGTTCGTGTCGATGCACCCCGGATGGTCCGACACGCAGGCGGTGCGAGACGCGTTGCCGGGATTTTACGACTCTTTAAAGGGAAAACTGAGGACGCCGCGGGAGGGTGCCGATACCGTCGCCTGGCTGTGCGTGGCGCCCAGGGATGAACTGACTCCTGCGGGGTTCTACCTGGACAGGAAAGCGGTGCCGAAGCACGTGTCGACCAACTTTCTGACCGGGACGTCGTACAAAGAAGAGAAGATTCAAGTGTTGCGTGAAAAACTGAAGTCCCGGCTCGAAGAAGCGCTGAAGACGTGAAAGGTTGTCTAACTCTTTAGTTTGTTACATCGGGCTCTAGGCCGCGTTTATGTCTATGTAATGAATGTTGAATGTACAGCGGGTCTCGTTTTGTAGACTACTCACTTTCCGAGACCGCCGCCTGCGGGTAGCCCTCCTCCCATCTGGCCCGTCGCCTGTTGGATGGCGATGTTGATGTACGCGGAGAGGACGTCGTTGATGATGAACACGGCGAGGGACCCGCACACGAAGAGGCACGCCAGGATGCACAGCGCCAGGATGATGTTCCTCGCCATGTTGGGGCCCATGATGATGATGAGGGACCCGATGGGATCGAACGGGTTGAGCCTGGCGCGGATAGCCGCGGGCAATTCCGGATCCCGATTGGGCTGGTCGCGAGCTTTACCCACCGGCCGTTGGTCCGCCCGTCGCACGGGGAGGAGCGTCAACGAAATCTCGCACTCGCCCTGTTTGCTGTCGTCCTTCGACGGGTGGTACAGCGGGATCCAGTGCCCTTCGGCCGCCGCGTCGAGAATGTCGCCGAATTCCCCCATGTTGAACCACGATTTTTCCTGGGGCATCGGAGGCGCGTGCTTTTGGTTCTGGGCGTCCATCTTAACCTCGGCGTTGCCGGAGAGTTCGCCATCCGGCGCCGCCGTGATGAGCCGCATCAGGTCGTTGCACATGCCGGAGAGCGGCACGACAGCCTCGCCGATGTTGTCGTTGGATCCGATGAGATCGCGGTCGTACGCGGAGACCCGGAGCTTAGCCTTGGTGACCGGGATGGAGAACCGGTAGATGATGCGGTAGTTGAAGGACCCCTTGCCTTCGGACGCGAAGTAATGCGTGTCCGTCTCCTGGACCTGCCCGAACCTCGTCTGCTTGTGGTCCAAGCCGACGAGCCCAATCTTGAAGAACAGGTCGTTGTTACCGCCGAGGTCCTTGATGACCATCTTGCGGGCGCGCCACACCACCACCCGCAGCTCCACGTCGATGACGGGCGGCGGCGCGATTTTCATCGGCCTCGGGACGTTCTCGTCAGCTTCGTACATCTCCACCCAGAGCTCCAGGCTGCCTTGGCTGCCCGTCGCCTCGGTGTTCAGCAGCGTTCGCAGCTCCAGCGGCGGGGTTTCGCCGAATTGGTTTTTCCACATCGGCGAGAACCACCTGTCNTCGAGGTCCACGGTGTTGACCCCGATGACGTCGTCGCCACCGTTTTTATCCCAGTCGTAGAGCTTAAACTGCAGCTGCGAGGACCCCGGGAGCTCGGTGGTGAACTGGAACATCTTGTAGAACCAAGGCGCGAGCGTCTCCTTGACGTGGTCGCGCCTGTTGCCGAAGCGCTTGCCGGTGCCGAGTAAGTCCACCTTCATGTACGGGTCGCACAGACCCGACGGGTCCAGCGGCCGAATGTTCTTACCCCGGACCACGAAGGCTCGGACGATGACGGACTGCGGCAGGAGCGCCTTGCTGCCGCCGCCGATCAGGCGTTGGAGCTTCTTGAAGTCCGCGAGGGGCATCGTCGCGGCGTCGTCNTCGCACTTGTACGCGGCATTCTTGCGCTCCAGTTCCGCCTCCTCCTCCTTCTTCTTCTTATTCCCGAAAGGGTTGAACCCGCCCTTCTCCAGAAGCTTCTCCGCCGGTTCCTCCTCGTGTTCGCTGAGGGGCACGACGCGGCACACAAACTTAACCTTACCCCCCTCCACGAGCTCGCTGGTGTTATCCGCGAAGCCCTTGCTCCGCATGATGGGCACGGTGATGAACGGGAGGGGTCGCATGTAGTCCTCCAGGTCGCCGTCGGTGACCATCTTGCGCCCGTCCATAAACTCTGGGACGGTTCCGCTGCCGTCGTCGAACTCCTCCATGTCCACGTCGGACTCCTCGGACTCCTCTTCGCTCCCGCTGCCGTCCACGTCGGACCCGCTGCCGTCCTTCTTCTCCTCCTCGTCATCGGGTTCGTCCTCGCTTCCGTCGGTGGTCTCGCCGGCGGTCTCCTCGCCGGACATCGCCGTCTTGCCGGCGTCGGAGACGTGGTCGGCTAAACCTTCGTCGCCCTCGTCACCCTCGGGGATCATGTCGAAGACGCTGAGCGCCTTCTTACGCTTACCCGTCGACTTGCCCGACTTGTTCGAACGACGGGACCGTCCCGATCGTCCCGACCGTCCCGACCGCCCCGACCGCCCGGATCTGCCGGATCTGGCCGATCCGTCGCCCTTGGAGAAGACGCTTCCGGCTTTGGACAGCCCGGACGCAACGGACGCGGGGAGATACTTGGAGTATTCGCTCCCTTGCCTGTCCCCGTCCTCGGACTCGCCTCTGCGCCCCGACCTGCCGCCGCTTCGTTTGCTTCCGCCTCGTTTGCTCCCCTTGCCCGACCGCCTGGACGATCGTTCGGATTTGGCGGATCCGACGATGGACGCCCTGGCGGATCGAGCCAGCGAGAGGAAGCTGCTGCCGGCTTGCGAGAACCACGACTTGTGTTCCTCCTCGTCGGAGAATTCATCCTCGGTGGCCGTGTCCGAGGACGAGTCGGACGCGATCGAGGTGGCGTTGGATGACCCGATCCATTCCTCAGAGTCGGTCGATTCCATCCCCTTGGTCTCGAGCTCCCGAAGCTCCTCCGGGGTCATCGGCTTGGGCTTCACGGCGCGGAGCTTCTTCTGCTTCTTACCCCCCTCGTCCTCCTCGTCCTCGTCGCGAATCAGTATCTTGTGCTGGCCGGTGCCCACGAGCCGGCGGATGGGCCGTGAGTCGTAGACGCGGATGGACAACGAGAGCTCAATCTTTGTCATCCGGTGCACGCGCCCGCGGAGGCGAAGGATCTGCCCGTTGAAGTTGGCGTTCGGGCCGTTGGGGTTAGAGCTGTACTCGCTCTGCGCGACGGTGAACGGAGCGCCCGGGAACAAAGGCAACGCCCCCGATAGCTCAACCTCGACGCACGGCGCTCCGATTGGTACCCCTTTGTACGCGTCCATACCCCGGACGCCCAACAGCATCACCTGCACCTCCACCGGGTTGCTCCCGAAAAAGTCACCGAGCGATCGAACGACTTTGGGGTAGTATCCCTTGGCCAGTTCGCTCGCCTTGACCTTCGGCGGGTCTAGCCCGCAGTACCGAAATATACCCTCCTTGGGAATGTCCTTCAGGGTGTAGTGCAGTAAGATCTGCCCGCCCGGTCTGACGTCCACGCCCCCAGCGCGAGCTGGGTTCAGCTGGAACATGCTGTACCACTCGGGTTCCGAGATGCCGACGCGGTACTTGGACAAATCGGCGAAATCGTCGGGTACGTCGTCGATGCCAGCCTCGGTCCACTGCGACGCGGAAGACGCCAGCGTGGACAAAGGCGCCGCCTCCTCGACCTCGTTACCGAACTTATCCAGCTTCTTCGGCCGCGCGTTTGGGTGTATGAGGGGCATGGAGCAGACGGAGAGCGCGTCGTTGTCGCTGCCGAGCATGCCCTCGTCGTGGTCAAAGACGATGACGGTCATCTTCGGCACCGCCCACCACGCGATACCCTCGAACCCGCCTTGCGGTAGCCGGTTAGCGCCCGGGTGGATACCCCGCGCGTTAGCCTGCGCTAAGGACATGTGCCCGCCTTCTCCTTGCTCGAGGTCCAGGTCGTCGTCGGTGGCGTCCTCGTCGCTCGAGTCCTCCTCGACGCCCATCCTCGCCTGCTTTTTACTCTGTTTCTTAGCCCTCGGCGCGGGTACCGTCGGGAGGTCAACCTCCATGAGCATCTCGCGGAACCACGCCGGGTTCGTGGTCGCCTTGCACACCTGCGTCTCCGCCTTACTCCGCCCGCATCGAACTACCGCGAACGGGTCTGACGCACCCTGCGCGTCACCCGCGGGCAGGTTCTTCGCCTGGTACACCTGCGCCTGGAGCATGTACTTCACGGTGCGTAACGAGTCGATCTTGCACGTCTCCTCGCCCATGCGGTCCTGCCGGGCCTCCATGCGCTTCTCGATCTTGGCCGCGCGGAAGTCCCGACCTTCCTCCCCGGGCTCCTTCTCGACGTCGTCGTTGTCGGAATCCTCGTCCTCCTGCGCCGCGAGTTCCTCGGGGCTCAACGACTTAGCCTCCAGCTTAGTCGCGGTGGATCCGCAGAGGTTTATGCGGAGGAGCACCTGGCCAACCGGCTTGACGTGCTCGGCTCTGCGCGACTCGCCCCGCTTGTGGTCGCCGATGGCGTCCGCGTGGAGCTGAAACCACCCTTGGATTTTCCAGTCCGACTCCGACGGCGGCGGGTTATGCGGCCCGCCCTCCGACTCCTCGTTCACGGGCATCAGCCGCGAACACGGAACGCGGCAGTAGCCGATTCGCTTACCTCCGACGCTGACGTCGATGAAGAGGTCGGGCGCGCCCTGCCCCGACAGCGGACCCTCGAACGGCGTCGGGAGCTTGACCCGCATCGGGGTCAGCCGGTAGTTGAAGTTGGCGTAGCACTCCTTTCCGAGAACCTTACCTTCCGACCGAAGCGTCTTGCTCGGGGACTTGAGGCTGTTCAAACCCATGTTGAAGCTCACCGTCGCCCTCGAGCCCACGTGCCTCGACTGGTTCAGCTCCAGCGAGTACACCTCGGCGTGGAAAAACACCGGCCACTCCTTACCAAGGTTATCGAGCACGCTCGGGATCTTCTTCTTGGGCCGGATCGTCCCTTTGTTCCAGTCCGTCTCCTCGATCAGCTTCATGGACATCAAAACGCGGCCCCTGTACGCGCTGCCCTCGATGTACCCGGCGTTCATGCGCTTCGCCAGCTTGCTCATCTTTCGAAACCACGCTAGTTCCATCTCACGCGGCCCGCCGTAGAAGGAGTACCACCGGGGCTGTTGGAACTCTTCTTGGTTCACGATGAGATCCCGGAAGCTCACAGTCTTGCTCGCGATGTGGTCATCCGCGGATCCGATGTCGTAATCCATCAGCGACATCTTCAGCGGCGGTAGGCTCGCCAGTCCCCCTTTACCGGGCGGAACTACGAGCCTCATGAGCACCTCCTGGTCCCAGTCCGGTGACCTACTCGCCCTGCTTCTGGACCGAACCGGCTTGGCGGATCCGCACTGCAGCTTGAGGTAGGCGTCGACACCCGCTCTGCCGAACCTGTCCATCCGCGGCAGATCCCGTCCGCTGTACAGCTGCGCTTTCAACAAGTACGTCTTGGGCTTGACGTTGTCAGCGGCTGGGGGCACGCCGATTGAGAGCGCGGCGTCGTCATCCTCGCCGTCGCCGTGGATCGCCGGCTCGTCACCCGCGCGCAGCACCGACACGCACACGCACACCTGCCCTTGCGACCCTTGCCTGCGTTGCGATTGGTCCGTCAGCGTGAGCCACTCTTGCCACAGCTCGTGTCCCTCTTCCTGGTACACCGCCGCGAGGTTGAGGTCGCACGTGCCGATGACCCGATCGCCGCCGATGCGGGACTTGTCGGCGGCGGTGATTGTGATGGTGCACGCCTCCAGTTCGCCCTCCGCGACGTCTACTCCGTCGAAGTAAAACTGCTGATTCCAGAGCGGCGTCGCCGTCTCTTTCTCCACCGCGGTCTTGCGTTTCTCCGTCTTGAACCCGTCGCGGTTCAGTCTCACCTTGGTGATGGCGTTGGGTAACCGGTCGGCGGACTCCACGTTCGTCTTCCATGAGAAGGAGACTAAGGACTGGTACAGCGAGAAGGAGTTGATGGCGCTGAAGTCTTTCCCTTCGATGACGCGGACGCGGANCTGGTAGACGCCCGCGGGGGAGACGANGGGCTCCTCGCCGAGGCCCAGCTCCCCGGCGTCGATCTTGTCATCGGCATGGAANAGGCCGAACATCGTGNGCTACGTCCTCGATGTGCCGTCGGTGTGCCNNAGTGCGCGCGGCCTATCCGATGCGATGCGCGGCACTCGGCGTTTATTTTTCTCGAGCGGGCCCGCGTCCCCGTTCCGGGCGTCCCCTCTGCGCCCTATCCGTCGTTCGCGGTCCCGGAAGAGCGCGCCGACGATCTATTCACGGGTCGTACGGGGCGTTAGGGCGTTTCAATCCACGCCGCACACGCTCGCCGTCGCCCACTGTGGCTGTCAGGAATGCGCCGAGCGCCAGGATGTAACCGCAAATCCGGCCAGAAAATGCAACCGACCAAAACTTTTCCAAAAACGAGAGCCAAACGACACTCGCGCCACTTCAAGCCGCGCCGAGGGTCCCTGAAGACGCTCGCACGACCCATCGGGAGGACTCGCTCTCTCGACCGAACCCATCGAGCTCACACGTGAACGGCGACGGGCACGAGGATCGATAGACACGCCGCACGAGGGGTAGACGTGACGCGGGACGCGGTACGTCGATAAAATGGGGCTCTTCAACAACTGGTTCAAGAGCCGGGAGGACAAGCTGCTGGACCAGATCTTCAACCTTAAGTTCACGGCGAAGCAGCTGGCGAGGACGGCGGCGAAGTGCGAGAAGGAGGAGAAGCAGCTCAAGGCCAAGGTACGTTCCCGACAAACACGAGTGCCCCGCGCTAGATTTCAATTCCAGCCTGGCGCAAAGAAAAGACGGGTGCCCTCTCGACGCAAGGTGAACAACACGCTGACCCCTCCGCTGACTCCATCCGCGCAGGTGAAGACGGCGATCCAGAAGGGTAACATCGAGGGCGCGAAGATCCACGCCACGGACTCCATCCGCAAGAAGAACGAGAACCTCAACATGCTACGGCTCGCCTCCCGCCTCGACGGCGTCGTGTCCAGGCTCGAGACCCAACACAAGATGAACATGGTCAACAAAAACATGAGCACCATCGTCAAATCCCTGGAGGCGTCGCTGAAAGACAACAACCTCGAGAAGGTGAGCGAGAACATGGACACGTTCGAGCGACAGTTCGAGAACCTCGACGTCCAAACGGAGTTCGTCGAGCAGGCCATGGGCAACACCACGGCGGCCACCACGCCGCCCGAAGACGTCGCCAGGCTCATGCAGGAAGTGGCCGATGAAAACGGGCTGGAGTTCGCGTCGTCGATGCCCGAGGCGAACCAAGAGGCGCTCCCGGAGGCTCCGGTGGCGCAGAAGGAAGGGGACGAGCTGTCCAACCGACTCGCCGCCCTTCGCGCCAGGTGATCGATCTATACTGTAGTGTTACGCCGGCGTCGACCGAGAGTGAGACCTCGCTGTGTGATTAAAAAATACGAACCTTGAAGCCTTAAATCTTCGCCTCCTTCGTCGCCTTGGCTCCCCCGAACGCGTTCGAATAAGGGAAAGCGCCCGCGAACTTAGCCTCGAGCGCGTCGGCACCGGCGCCGACCCTGCGCAGCGCCGCCACCGCCGCCACCGCGTCGTCGATCCCTCCCGACGCCGCGCACTCC
>JGI24539J26755_10001605_pt1 | contig 10402 bp, 8 predicted proteins | sample NorSeaMetagenome_2_FD_26755 | JGI IMG/M metagenome (IMG submission 26755)
AAAAAGATGGTAGCTACGGGTGGACTTGAACCACCGACCCCAGCATTATGAATGCTGTGCTCTAACCAGCTGAGCTACGTAGCCATAGGTGTTAACCCGCAAAACTGCCCGAGTTATTTGGAGGCGAGAAGTTACACTTGCCGCGCCCCTGAGTCAAGTCTGATCGGCAGCTTTTTCCTTTAATTCGTTGCTCTAATAAGGGTAGTACAATAGGATAGTTGTACAGGAGTGGGTTTTTGCCCAAGTGTTACTGACAAAACCCATGGACTGGCCATCGCATTGAAACAAAAAATAATTAAAAAAATGTAACGATAGCGACTAAATATCACTATTGGGGAGTAAAAATTTTGGGTGAGATAAGGACTAATGATCAGGACGCCGCGGTAACCATTACCACTAGATCCTCAGGCTTTTATGAGGGCTTTAATCCCGTTGTGGCATTAGCGCCAAAGATTTTAGTGGCTGCTCTTATTCTGTGGGTAGGTTTGTCGCCGTCGGCCGCTGGGCAAATGTTATTAGAGGTCCAAACTTGGTCGACGCAAAATTTTGGTGGCTGGTATGTCTATGTCACGGCGTTTTATACCATCGTGTGTTTAGCCCTCGGTATTTGGCCACGCACTGCGCATGTGAAGTTGGGTCAGATTGATGAGAAGCCCGAGTTTTCTATGTTCACTTGGCTGTCTATGATGTTTGGCGCTGGTATCGGCATAGGTATGTTGACCTATTCGACGGCAGAGCCAATTTTTCATTTTGCTAATAATCCCGATACGATTAAGGGTCTCACCACAGGCTTGGACGAAGATAATGTTCGTAATGCGTATAAGTGGGCCATGTTGCATTATGGTGTAACGCCGTGGGCCTGTTACGGCGTAGTGGGTATTTCTCTGGGTTATTTATCTTATAACCGCGGTCTACCGCTGACTATTCGCAGTGCATTGCAGCCACTGTTTGGGCGTGCTATGTCGGGCGGTTTTGGTCATGTGGTCGATATTGTTGCCATTCTGGCTACCATTGTTGGATTAAGCGTCACTATTGGCTACGGAGTGTCTCAATTCGCCTCGGGCTTATTTAATATCAGTGGCGCTGATTGGCTAGTGGGAGAGGGCGGCAAACCGACTTTATTGGCTCAGTTAGTGGGCCTTATTCTAATTATCAGTGCGTCCTGTTTATCAGCGATGTCGGGTTTGCAAAAAGGTATTAAGTGGCTGTCCAATATTAATATGGGACTGTCGGTCTTTTTGATTGCGTTTTTTGTCTTGTTCGGCGCTACTTTCTTTGCATTACAAACCTTCTTTTATGCCATTTGGGACTATTTAATTGCGCTACCGGCAATGTCCACTACTGTTTGGCGGGCCGCGGGAACAGAAACTTCAGTTGCTCTTGAAGGATGGCAGGCGTCCTGGACTATCTTTTATTGGGCCTGGTGGATCGCTTTTGCTCCCTTTGTTGGTTTATTTTTAGCGCGAGTGTCTCGTGGCAGAACGATTCGCGAATACGTTATTGGCGCGATGATTATTCCCTCTTTAATTTGTCTGGTGTGGTTTACCTTTATTGGTGCAACCGCGATTGATCTAGAGCTATCAGGTGTCGCTCAAGGCGCTATTGTCAATGCAGATATTTCTGCACAGCTGTTTGAGACCATTAACTTGATCCTCACGCCTAACATGGCTGTGGGTCTTTCTGTCGTTATTGTGGTCTTGTTACTCACCTTTTTGGTGACCTCGGCAGATTCGGGTATTTTAATTATCAATACGCTGGCATCAGGGGGTAACCAAAGCCAAAAACAGACTAAACATGTGGTTATTTGGGGTACGCTCTTTTCAATCTTAATTGGTGTTTTGTTGGCTGCCGGTGGAATGGATGCTCTGAGGTCAGTCATGATTATTGGTGCGCTGCCATTTTCTATTGTTATGGCGCTAATGGCGGTGTCCCTGATTAAAACTCTCGTCACAGACGAAAAGTAATGACCCGCAGTGCTGCATTATCTTGGTACTGGATAGTCATTATTAGACACTGTTAAAAGTCGCTCTAAGCGGCAATAATATACCAATCAAATTATATCAATCAGTAGTACTACAGAGGACATAATAATGAGAGAAGCAGTAATCGTATCCACAGCGCGAACAGCGCTAACCAAGGCGGCTCGAGGCGCATTTAACAATACTCATGGTGTAAAGCTAGCAGCTCATTCCATTCAGCATGCTATTGCTCGCGCCGGAATTGATCCCGCTGAAGTGGATGATGTCATCTTAGGTAATGCTTCACATGCAGGTACTACTGGCATGAACATTGGTCGCAATGCGGCTCTTTCAGCAGGTTGCCCGGTGACTACATCAGGTACCACTATTAACCGCTTTTGTTCATCGGGTTTGCAGTCTCTTGCCATGGGCGCAGGGCGAATTATTGCTGAAGGCGTAGATATTATGGTGACTGGGGGTGTTGAAAGTATCTCAATTCCTGGTACAAGTGATCCCTCTGAGACGGTAGAGCCTGAGCTATTCGGTAAGTACCCGGGTTTGTGGTACCCAATGATCAAGACCGCTGACATTGTTGCCGATCGTTACAATATCTCTCGTGAAGCGCAAGATGAGTACTCACTGATCAGTCAGCAACGTACAGCTGCAGGACAAGAGTCCGGCAAGTTTGACGACGAAATTGTCGCCATGAACACCATCATGAAAGTGAAGAACAGAGAAACGGGCGAAATCACTGAGCAGGCTGCGGTAGCTGATCGTGATGATTGTAACCGTCCATCTACTACCATTGAAGGGTTAGCGAGCCTAGCACCTATCATGGGTGAAGGTAACTTCATTACTGCAGGCAACGCCTCTCAGTTATCAGACGGATCTTCGGCACAGGTCATCATGGAACGCTCAGAAGCAGAGCGTCGTGGTCTAGACATCTTGGGCACGTTCCGTGGCTTTGCTGTGGGTGGTTGTGAGCCAGATGAGATGGGTATTGGCCCTATCGTTGCCGTGCCTAAGTTACTGAAAGCAGCGGGTCTAACCGTCGATGACATTGATTTGTGGGAGCTCAACGAAGCATTCGCCAGTCAGGTCATCTACAGCCGCGATACATTGGGTATCCCGATGGACAAGTTGAATGTTAATGGCGGTTCTATCTCTATTGGTCACCCATTTGGCATGTCAGGTTCACGCATGGTCGGTCACCTATTAATTGAAGGCCGTCGCCGTAAAGCCAAGTATGGCGTTGTCACTATGTGTATTGGTGGTGGTATGGGAGCAGCTGGCTTGTTCGAGATTAATTCTTAATAGAGTCACTCCTAGCGAAAGCCAGAGTCATTAAAAAGCCCGGTTACCTTTTAGGTAACCGGGCTTTTTTGTTTCTATTGGCCGCTAGTTAGCAACCACTTACTATTGCGCGTTAGCTGATTCTACAATACGTTTCATGTCAGTCATGTAGCCGCGCAGCTCGTGGCCAATAATTTCTACATCATGGTCACGAATAGCATCGTTGACTTCAATTAAACGAATGTTATCTACCGCATTAGAAGGGTCAGTTAAACCGCCGCCTAGGTCTTCTAGGGTTAGTGCATTAGCGTGTGCTTGCAGTAGTGGTACAGCAGCGTGGGTGAACAAGTAGTTACCGTATTCAGCAGTATCTGATATTACCACGTTCATTTCGTACAACTTGTTACGAGCAATACAGTTGGCAATTAACGGAGTTTCGTGAAGTGACTCGTAATAGGCAGACTCTTCGATAATGCCTGAGGCAACCATGGTGTCAAAGGCTAGTTCGACGCCGGCCTTGATCATGGCGACTAAATAAATGCCCTTATCATAGAACTCTTGCTCGGTGATCTCAGTGTCGCAGTCTGCGGCTTGCTCAAAGCTGGTATCTGCGGTTTGAGCTCGCCACTTTAATAGGTTGGCATCATCGTTAGCCCAATCAACCATCATGGTACGAGAAAACTCACCTTCAATAATGTCGTCCATATGCTTTTGGAAAAGCGGTGCTAAGATGACTTTTAGCTCTTCTGCCATGTCGAATGCTTTGATTTTGGCAGGATTACTTAAACGGTCCATCATGTTAGTAATACCGCCGTGCTTGAGGCCCTCAGTGACTGTTTCCCAGCCGTACTGAATTAATTTGCGCGCATAGGCTGCTTCAATACCTAGATTTAGCAACTGCTGGTGACCCAAAACAGCGCCAGTTTGCAGCATGCCACAAAGAATAGTTTGTTCGCCCATTAAGTCTGATTTTACTTCAGCAATGAAGGATGACTCTAATACCCCCGCACGATCACCACCGGTGGCTGAGGCATACGCCTTAGCAATAGCGTGACCATTGCCTCTAGGGTCATTTTCCGGGTGCACAGCAATCAGGGTTGGCACACCAAAGCCGCGCTTGTACTCTTCGCGCACTTCAGTACCAGGACACTTAGGGGCAACCATAATGACGGTGAGATCAGGCCGAATTTGCATACCTTCTTCGACAATATTAAAGCCGTGAGAATAGGCAAGAGTAGAGTCTTGTTTCATTAAAGGCATTACAGCCGTCACTGCAGCAGTGTGTTGCTTGTCAGGAGTTAAGTTGAGTACCAAGTCAGCAGTAGGAACGAGTTCTTCAGCAGTGCCAACGGTAAAGCCATTTTCAGAGGCCCACTGATAGGACTGGCGTTTCTCAGTAATCGCCTGCTCACGCAGGGCGTAAGATATGTTCAGACCAGAATCGCGCATATTAAGGCCTTGGTTGAGCCCTTGAGCACCACAGCCGATGATCACAATATTCCAGCCCTTAATAAGATTACAACCGTCAGTAAACTCACTACGGTCCATAAAACGACATTTACCCAGCTGGCTCAATTTGTTGCTGAGGCTGAGAGTGTTAAAGTAATTTGCCATTGTTGTTCTCCAGTAACCGCCGTGCGGATGGTTTTTAAAGAGGGTGACATCTTTTTTTAAACGATGCGGGTGCGCAGTGTACCCAAGTACTGTTGTTGCTTAAAACGATATGTATTCAATGTCACGTTGCATATATTGCAATAACAAGGAATATTGAGTACCCTCTGGCCATGGATATTCGATCATTGACACTTTTTCAGCACCTTGCCAACACTTTGCACTTTGGCAAGACGGCTGCGGCTTGCTACGTTAGCCCATCAACGTTGAGTCGTGCCATTCAACGGCTGGAGGAACACTTGGGGAGTCAGTTGTTGATACGTGATAACCGCTCTGTGATTCTGACGGTGGAAGGCAAAAAACTATTGTCCTACGCCGACCACCAGATTGAGCAATATGAGTCACTGAAGCTATCGCTTAATGAGTCGCAACAACAATTGTCTGGATCTTTGAATATTTACTGTTCAGTGACTGCGTCCTATGCCTATTTGCCACCTCTATTGGAGAAGTTTAGGCAAGCGCACCCGAATGTCGATATTTATCTTGATACCGGTGATGCCGCTGATGGTATTGATCAAATTAAAAGCCAGCGCGTCGATCTAGCCATTGCTGCGAAGCCTGATGACCTATCTAGCAGTATTCATTTTAAACATATAGCATCTGTCGCCTTAGGGATTGCTACCCCCAGAATAAATTGTGCCGTGAAAAAGGCTCTTCAGGCAGATAGCATTGATTGGGCAAATGTGCCGATTATCTTGCCCGAGCATGGAGTCGCTAGAAAACGCTTTGAACAATGGTTTCGTAAAAAAGGTGGCGGTCGTCCAAATGTCTATGCGCAGGTATCTGGTCAGGAGGCACTAGTGAGTATGGTTGCTTTAGGCTTCGGAATAGGCTTATCACCTATTGTGGTAGCTGATAATAGTCCCGTTAAAGAGCACATTGAAATAATGCCAGACACGGCTATAGCACCTTTTGATTTGGGACTCTGTTGTTTTAAAAAGAAATTACAGGATCCCATTATTGCAGCGTTTCTGAGCATGGTACCGCAGAGCTCGACTATCTCTCCTGGCTAGCTAAAGCTCAGAGTGTCTTACCCTCTGCTTTTTAAGGTAGCGGTCATAATAGACCCAATAACGACAAACATTGCCCCGAGGATGGTGATAGTCTGCAGGGATTCCGGGACTATACCTTCCATTGGTATTAACTGCACCGACAACAGGGTAACTANCGGCGTCATAGCGATGACTCCACTGACTCTAGACGCTTCAATATGGGCCAGAGCCTCTGAGAAACATCCGTAGGCTACCAGGGTATTAAGGCCGCAGAACGCCAACAAAGACCATTGCATGTTAGTGAGTTCAGATAAAGCGTCGAAACTAGAAAAAGGTAAAAAGGCTAGCGCGCCAATCCAGTAAAACACTAGCATAGTCTCCTCTGGGTTAAATTCCTTGATTAGAAATTTTTGTATGATGGCATAACCGACCCAGGTGGTTGCGGCAGTAGCCAGCATGAGTAGGCCAACACCATAATCACTGAGAGACACAAAAATATCTGCAAACCGAGGGCTAAAGAACATTAATAAACCGCTCAAAAAGGTGCCAAAACCCAACCACTGCAGAATTGAAAAGCGTTCTTTGAAGACCACTACACCGGCTAGAAGCAGCATAACGGGTGCCAGCTGCATCATTAGCTGGGCTGCTTCTGGGGTGGTGTGTTGAAGGCCGAAAATATAGAGGGCATAATTACACACGAGCAATAAACCGGCGACTAGNAGCTGCAGATTTAATTTAATGGATCTAAACTTGTGACGATTAACCAGTTTTTTACGCACTAAAAGAAACGGTGTAATAAGTGCTGCAGCAATAAAATACCGAAAAAATGTTGTGGTCATGGGATCCAGCGTTGTGAGCACTCCTTTTAAAGCAATCGGCAGTACTCCCCACATAAAGGCGGTGCAGGCGGCTAAAAATAAACCAAACCTCCAGCGCCCAGACAGGGGATTCATAACGGGCTAAACATTGAAGCGGAAGTGAATAACATCGCCGTCTTTAACAATATAGTCTTTGCCTTCTAATCGCCATTTGCCAACATCTTTGGCGCCTTGCTCTCCATTGCCAGCAATGTAGTCGTCATAACCGACGATTTCAGCGCGAATAAAACCTTTTTCAAAATCAGTGTGAATCTTACCCGCCGCCTGAGGTGCAGTCGCACCCACAGGAATGGTCCATGCACGTACTTCTTTAACACCTGCAGTAAAGTAAGTCTGAAGGCCCAGAAGCGTATATCCAGCACGAATAACTCGATTCAGTCCTGGCTCTTCCATACCAAGTTCTTGCAAAAACTCATCGCGCTCATCATCTTCAAGCTCGCCGATTTCGGCTTCTAGTTTGTTGCAAATAGGCACTACCACTGCGCCNTCACTCTCGGCTATAGCNATAACTGAATCAAGATAAGGATTGTTCTCAAAACCCTCTTCGTCGACATTGGCAATATACATGGTGGGTTTTAGCGTCAATGGGCTCAGAGGTTTAAGTAGTTTTAATTCATCGTCATTGAGTCCAAATGAACGCAATGGTTTTGCCTCATTGAGATGAGGGAGAATTTTTTCCAAGACTGCCTGCAGGGCAATGGAGTCCTTATCTTTACCTTTGGCTGATTTAGCAACGCGCAGCAGTGCTTTTTCAACACTTTCAAGGTCAGCCAATGCCAATTCAGTGTTGATAACGTCAATATCATCAGCAGGACTTATCTTGCCTTCTACATGAATAACATTTTCATCATCAAAACAGCGGACAACATGAGCAAGTGCGTCAGTTTCACGAATATTCGCCAAAAACTGGTTCCCCAAACCTTCACCTTTTGAGGCCCCGGCTACCAATCCTGCAATATCAACAAACTCCATACTGGTCGGAATAATCTTTTCTGGACTAACAATCGCGGAAATTTTATCTTGGCGCGGGTCTGGAATGGGTACCACACCGGTGTTCGGTTCGATCGTGCAAAAAGGGAAGTTTTCAGCACTAATACCGGCTTTGGTGAGTGCATTAAACAGGGTTGATTTGCCAACGTTGGGGAGGCCGACAATACCGCAATTAAAACCCATAATGAAATCCTTGTGACTAGTAGTGACGGCTGGAATTGCCAGCTATAAGTTTATTCTGCGCTATGAAGCGCGGTCATGGCTCTTTCCCATTGACCTGATACTGCTAGCGGCAGATATCGTAGAGCATCATCAATGCTATGGTTAATCAGTTCTTGCTCCTTGATAGGAGCTTTCTTGAGGACATAGTCTGCCACTTGCTTGGCATTGCCTGGATGACCTATGCCAATTCTAAGTCGAGCAAAATCTTTATTGTTGCCTAAACACTGCACCGTATCTCTAAGACCATTGTGGCCACCATGGCCACCACCCTTTTTAAAACGTGCAGTACCCGGTAACAGATCAAGCTCATCATGAGCGACAAGGATTTTATTGGTAGGTATTTTATAAAAACCGGCTATGGCTGCGACAGACTTTCCGCTTAGATTCATAAAAGTACTCGGAATCAACAACCTTAGTGATTGCCCTTCAAGTTCCAGTAAAGCCGTACCACCAAAAAATTTGGCTTCTTGCTTAATGATGACATTGTATGAATTTGCAAGGGCCAACACAAAATCGGCCCCAGCATTGTGGCGCGTTCGTTGGTAGGTAGAGCCGGGATTTCCCAGCCCTACGATTAACTCTACGGGCGCGTCCAATGTCAGGGCCTTTTCGTCAGCAGGGGAAGATTACTCTTCGCCTGCGTCCTCTGAGTCATCTGAGTCATCTGCACTTACAGGTGCTTCAGGTGCAGTATCTTCAATAACTATGGCTTTCGGCTTGTTAATCGAGACTACAGATAAGTCGTGGTCAGGACCATGACTTAAGGCAACACTCTCAACACCCTTTGGCAGTTTAATATCTGAAATGTGGATATTCTGCCCAAGTTCAAGGTCAGTCATGTCAACTTCGATGTACTCAGGAAGATCTTTTGGTAGGCAGAAAATTTCCAGATCAGTCATGGTATGAGCAATTATACCGCCACCAATCTTAACGCCTTCGCAAATATCTTCGTTAGTAAAGTGCAATGGCACTCTGGTTTGTAGCTTAGTAGATTTGTTAACCCGCAAAAAGTCTAGGTGCAAAACAACCTGCTTTGCAGGATGACGTTGCACATCTTTAAGAATAACATCTTCAGATTTACCATCTATATCTAACGATACGATGTGTGAATAGAACGCTTCATTTTCAAGCGCTTTAACCACGTCTTTGTGAAGAAGAGTTAGCATGGCTGGATCTTTCTTTCCGCCATAGACAATTGCAGGTATTTCTCCGGCCAGACGACGCAGGCGGCGGCTCGCACCTTTCCCTGTATCTTCGCGACCTTTCGCATGTAAAGTAAAATCAGTAGACATAGTAGTCTCCAAAGTAGTGCCATAACAGACCGCGACCAGACCTGAAATGGAGTTTAAAGCCCCTTATGAGGCAGTTACATCAAGCCCCGTTATAAAAACATGGCGCTGATAGATTCTTTATTACTGATACGGCGTATTGATTCGGCTAACAGCGGGCCTATCGGAAGAACGCGAATCTTTTTGCATTTCTTAGCGTCATCTCGCAGTGGAATACTGTTAGTGACGACCAATTCATCAAGTTCTGAATGGGTAATGTTTTCTATCGCCGCGCCGGACAAAACAGCGTGTGTTGCATAAGCGACAACCTTAATAGCCCCTTTTTCTTTAAGTGCCTGAGCAGCCTTACACAAAGTGCCTGCAGTATCGACCATGTCATCGACAAGTACGCAGGTGCGGCCACTAACTTCACCAATGAGATTCATAACTTCGCTTTCGTTCGCTGATGGACGACGTTTATCAATAATGGCCAGGTCACAGCCCAATTGTTTAGCGACGGCTCTGGCTCTCACTACGCCACCAATATCGGGAGATACAACCAAAAGGTCAGAGTAATTTCTGCGCTCAATATCACCTAGCAATACAGGTGCACCGTAGACGTTGTCTACAGTACAGTTAAAGAAACCTTGAATTTGTTCAGCGTGCAAATCAACAGTTAATACGTGGTCAACACCCGCATTAGACAGCATATCTGCTACCACTTTGGCGCTGATGGGTACACGTACGGATCTGACTCTTCTATCTTGGCGCGCATAACCGAAGTACGGAACAACTGCGGTAATTCGGCCGGCTGATGCGCGACGTAACGCGTCAATCATCAGAACCAATTCCATTAGGTTTCGGTTGGTTGGTGCGCAGATAGGTTGGACAATAAAAATGTCATGACCGCGAACATTGTCGCGAATCTCAACGTTTATCTCTCCATCTGAGAACAGCCCAACATGGGCATTACTGGGACTAACACCCAGTGAACGGGCAATTTCATTGCCCAAGTCTGGATTTGCGTTTCCGGTAAAGATCATTAATCTAGCCACGTCATGTTTCCCAATGCTCGTGATAGTTTGAAATGGCTGGGGCGGGAGGGATCGAACCTCCGATGACGGGATCAC
>JGI24539J26755_10001609_pt1 | contig 10393 bp, 10 predicted proteins | sample NorSeaMetagenome_2_FD_26755 | JGI IMG/M metagenome (IMG submission 26755)
TCGGACTCATATTTATAAACGAATTAATCGCGTCTTGAGAAATATATCCACATGTTTCAAATGAATGACCAAACTGTCTTGTTATAATATCTTGTCCCGATTCGTCTTCGTATTCTACCTCATCTTGTGTCACTACTAATCTATTGGGTCGTTTGGTTCGTACAATATGCATGTCAACAATGTCTAGTTCAACGGAGCATGATTTTTTACCATCAGATATCAGATCTGTTCCTGTTCCATACAACGCAAAATGTATAGCACACAATATAGAACTTTTTCCTGCTCCGGATTCTCCTGATATTAAAACTAATCCGTTAGTTCCAAAGTCAAAACTATTATCATTATGACATTTAAAATTACACAGTTTTATTTTCATATTTGTTTATTCTGTATGTTGTATTTTAAAACCATTTTGTACATATCATACGTGACTTAAAGTATACCAATTTATGATAAAATGTCTAATTTAAGCTATGTTGAATACAATGACGATAAATTTGTTGTATATGTTGATGAGAATAAAAAACACGAATCTGAAATGAGAGAAGTCGGCTCTAGATGGAATTCCCGTTTGAAAGGAGGAGGGATGGGTTGGCTAGTTCCTAAAAAAAATGAAGATCATTTGAAAATTATTATATCCACTCTTAATCTCTCGTCTAATCTGGTCGAAGAAATGGAATCTGATGATTCGGATGAAGATATACCATTGAATATATTATCGAGGGTTAATATTATTCAAGATAATAGCGATGACGTAGTAAGTGATGTAGGTGACGATGTAGGTGATGACGAAGGTGATGTAGGTGATGTAAGTGATGACGAAGGTGATGTAGGTGATGTAAGTGATGACGAAGGTGATGAAGGTGATGTAAGTGATGACGAAGGTGATGTAAGTGATGACGAAGGTGATGTAAGTGATGATGTAGGTGATGATGTAGGCGATGTAGGCGATGTAAGTGATGATGTAGGTGATGTAGGTGATGATGTAGATGATGTAGGTGATGATGTAGATGATGTAGGTGATGATGTAGGTGATGATGTAGGTGATGATGTAGGTGATGATGTAGGTGACATTGTTAACGATGAAGATAGTGACGAAGATAGTGACGAAGATAGTGATGAAGATAGTATAGACCATAAGAGAATTGAGGCTCTTGAATTTCTCTTGAGTCAAAGAGAAATTCAAAATAATACGAATAAAACATCGAAAGAACGTAGAAAGGAAGAACGTAGAAAGGAAGAATGTAGAAAGGAAGAACGTAGAAAGGAAGAACGTAGAAAGGAAGAACGTAGAAAGGAAGAACGTAGAAAGGAAGAACGTAGAAAGGAAGAACGTAGAAAGGGAGAACGTAGAAAGGAAGAACGTAGAAAGGAAGAACGTAGAAAGGAAGAACGTAGAAAGGAAGAACGTAGAAAGGAAGAACGTAGAAAGGAAGAACGTAGAAAGGAAGAACGCAGGGAAAACCCCAACAGGAGGGAAAACCCCAACAGGAGGGAAAATCCCAACAGGAGGGAAAATCCCAACAGGAGGGAAAATCCCGACAAGAAGGAAGAACGTAAGAAGGAAGAACCAAAGAATAGCGATGAAGATGTCATAAGACACTATAAACAATTTGCTAAACGAGATTTTGGAGCTATATATGTATCTGATAATGATTCGTTAACAACAAATTCCGATGAGTCCGAATGTAGTGATTCTTCTGATGATTTCCCATCTCCGCCATCTGGAAAATATACACGTCAACGTGAAACTCTCGATTATGATATATATAAAAAGATTGATGAATTACAACGAAAGATATGGGAGGTTGAAATGAAACAAAAAAGAAAATAGATGGTATTTTAATTTTAATATCTTTTAAAGAGATAATAGTAGAATTAAAATATGAAAGAATTTCCACAACGATTCGTGTATAAAAACATTAGTATTTTTCCAACTCTTTTATATGATCGCAATATTTCATATTTGAGACGAGATATATACGAACATATGTTAAAAAGCGATAAAGAAGATTCGTTTAATCTACAGCAATTCGATAATGAAAGAATTGGAGATATGGAGATTACAAACCAAATGGCTAATACTATTATAGACGAACTTATTAATAGGGGTTGGGAATGTGCGTTAGCATATGGATCTACTTGTTTGTATATTTTTCCTCCAGGGGATAAACCTATTACGTGTGGAGAGGAAATTAGCTAACATTTCACTATCCATAAAATATAAACTATAAAGAAAACAATTATAAGTAGTACGGACAGACTTATAAGTATATACATCGATTGATTTCCATTAATGATGTCTATATTTTTGTTACCAATTTTAGACAAATATAAGTTTCTATTTATGTTATTTGCGTCTATACCAGCAACAAATTTAGACCAATCTGGAAGATCTTCTAACTTAACTGGACGAGAATAATCTTCTAATGGTCGTAATGTCATTATACGTCTGGTATAACCTGATTCTGGGTTTATACCTCCAGAACTAATATTCAAATTCGTGTCTATTTCATATCTTGATTTAATTATATCAGATGTCTCAGATAGAGGTAATGCATGAGGTAAATTATATCCTAATGGATAGAAAAAATCTGGCGTACCAGCCATACAATTCTCTTCTATTTTACAATTATTTTCTCCGCGAATCATTCTAAAATACCCATTATCACCCCAATCTGTACCCCAACTATTTTTAAGAATCCAATATTTAGTACCAATTGTTGATGTTCCCCATCCGACTATCGAAATAGCATGACCCCCTATTTTAGGACCATTTCCATTCCACTTATATATATCAGAGGGAGAATGCAATTCGTAAAAATCTGCATATATTTCCATTCCTGTTGCAATGGGACCCCATCGATATAGGTTATATTTTATTAATTCTTCGCTTCCGTTCTGTTCCTTTGTTCCTGGTATTGTATAGAATACAGAGCATCGATATAATCTTTGTGCATCTCCTTCTTCTAATCCTGTTTTTTTATTATATACATAATTATCACACATGTCTGCAAATCTTCCAGTGATAGTAGTGCATAATGGTAAGTCTGCAGCAGATTTAAACTGGCCTAATTTATGAAAATCTAATTGACCTCCTAATGTATCTTTATATGGAAGACATTTATCTGTAGGAGTTCCTAATGTAAAAAGATATCTAAAAGCGTTGAATAAAGTGCTTCCAAAACAAGATGTATTTTTTATTACATTTTCATTAATATCTGTTAATTGTTCGTTATCAAAATCTGGGTTAAGTATATCCAATTCTTTCCCTGACCAATCACATAAAATAAGTTTAGTAGCTGATAATTGAATATTTAATTGACCAATTGATTGTATATTAAATCTATCAGCCATAGAACCTGTACTTGCAAAAGCCCAACAACTTCCACACGATCCTTGATTACTAGGTGGATTTATTAATCCTTTCCAAGTTTCTCTACCATCGAATGAATCCGGTATATGTATATTTTTGTCCATATGCATTAAACTAGGGAGTCTGTTAAAATCGTCATTTGATTTAGTTGTTTCTTTTTGTAGAATAGTTTGAACAGGATGTTTATCAATCTTTAGTTTTAAACTTGCTGATAACTGTTCTGTCATATTACTTTATACACAATAACAAAATGAAATTTTATTATTAAGATAATATATAACAATAATCACAATAGCAAGATGGAACATAGAAGACATTTTGAACATCAGACGGAAATCAGAATAAAACAATTGACCCATTATAATAAAAAAGACAATGAAAAGATCGAAAGATTCTCTGCATCAAATGACACATTCTCATTAAAACATATTCAAAACGCTGAAAAATCTATTATTGAACGTAACGAAGAGATTACAGATTGTACAAACAAAATTTCTATGTGTAGAAAGGGTGAATTAGATGATATTTTTAAATCAGAAAGTAATAAAAACAAAGAAGAAGCCGAAAAACGTAGAAACGAAAAGATCGAGAAACAACGAATTATAACAGAAGATAAAAAACAAAAACATACCGAATTGCATGCATTTTACAAAAAACAACGCGACGAGGATCGACAAGTCAGGAACAACAAGAAAGAAGTAGATAGGGCATATCGTTACTATCTAAACGTAACAGGATCAATACCGGAACATCTGATAAAAAAATTGAAAGATATGCCTAATAACAAGGGGTATATATACAGGGGTAGAGGATATACTTTTAGGGGTATAGAAACAACCGGAGATAACTTTTTGTACGGAAAAAAGCCTGCTGAAAAGAACAAACCGATAACTATGTTTGAAAAGAATAGACATATTTTATATATACACGAATGGGGTGAAAATTACTATAAACGATTTGAAAAGAATGGAAAGAATAAGAAAGAGCTAGTAGAATACATCCATCGTAAAAGGAAAGTTATGTGAAATAGTTAATATCTTATATGTTTATCTTATATGTTTATCTTATATGTTTATCTTATATGTTTATCTTATATGTTTATCTTATATGTTTATCTTATATGTTTATCTTATATGTTTATCATATAAGATATTAGATTATGCTTAAGCACTCTTGGATTTACGCTTTGCGTCCAGGCTTTTTCTTACATACTCTTCCTCCTTTTGTAGGAGATTTCAATTTTCCTCTTACACATTTACGTACAGACTTACGAGTCTTACGAGTCTTACTCTGTTTAGGACCTAATTTGCGTCCAGGCTTTTTCTTACATACTCTTCCTCCTTTTGTAGGAGATTTCAATTTTCCTCTTACACATTTACGTACAGACTTACGAGTCTTACGAGTCTTACTCTTTTTAGGACCTAATTTGCGTCCCTTGCATCTTCCATCTGCATTACGAGTCTGGTAATCTTTGCACGGTTTCTTGCCTTCGCATCTTCCATTTAGAAGGTTACGTGTTTGATATCCCTTAGGACATTTTCCTCTTTTACCGAAAAGAAGAACAGTCATACATTTTTTGTAATCCAATCCTTTTTCTTGAATATAACCGGTTTTACTCATCTTTTGTTTGACAGCTTGGAATCCCTTTGATGAAAGAATGCATTGCATTCCGTAATCGGTGTACTTGGGAAGCACTGATTCTTTGGCTGTAGGTTGAGGAGCAATGTATCCAAGTTTCCATGCGAGTTGTGAAAGTGGAGACATATTTTTCACTGTTGATTCCATGGTGTCTTGTTTGGAGAATGAGATAGCAATTATAATTTGAGCTTTTCCGAATTTGTTGTTAATACTGAGCTTGCTTGCTTCGGATAGAATTTTGAATGCAACTTCTTCTAACAGGCTTGCGCAATATATGGATCTCGGGAGATCCCCTCCCTCTTTATATCTGTGAACGGGAAAAACAAGGAGAAGATCTTTTGTTGCCTGTGATGCAGTTTTATATTCTGTACCATTTTTTGCGTTATATTTGGCATTCTTATCGAATTTTGAACCAACATCTTCTCCTAGAAGATTTGTAGCGGCGTCAAGGTAATTATTCTTCCCGGCATGTGAAAGCTTTTTGTCTAGATTGTTAAGTAATTCCGTAAGTAGTAGTCTTCCGTCTCGTGTTAATCTGAGATCTTTATTAACTTTTTCTTTGAGCAACTTTGATAGTGGATAGTGCATTTTAATAATTATAAATATATTTTTTCGTTGTTTTTTCGTGTAAATTACTTTTAGAAATTATATCGATCATTAAAATTGTACTCTAATACGTCTAAATATAATACAGTGCTTTAATATGTCTTATAAACAATAATATTTTAGACGATCAATTAAATTTCATGTGTTGATATTAAACTGTAGAAATTTTTAAAACTTATATGTTTATAAATAAATGTCTCAATACGTGAATAACACACATGCAGTAGGTTGCAATTCGTTACAACAATACTCTAGATATACACAAGACGATAGTGAAAAAATATTCAATCAGCAACTAAACTTCCTGACTAGCGGACCTGTACAGACTACGCTATATCCAAAGGTTTTATACGGTAATACTGCGTTATCTGCGCAAGATCCTGATAATCCTATAACGTATTTTTTATTTAGAAAGCCGTCATAAATATGTATTATATCCTATAGGATATAATACTCCAATACTAATATTAAAAACGATTACATACTATTCCATGATGCTCCAGCATCTTTCATTGTACCTCCTCCCTTGATAACTTTTCTTACATGTTTGTTATATGCAGTCATTTTTCTCTTACGCTTAGACTTACGCTTAGACTTACGCTTGGGTGTAGACTTGGACTTACGCTTGCGAGACTTACGCTTGGGTGTAGACTTGGACTTACGCTTGCGAGACTTACGCTTGGGTGTAGACTTGGACTTACGCTTGCGAGACTTGAGACTTACGCTTGGGTGCAGACTTACGAGATTTGCGCTTGGGACCGGGTTTACGTTTGCATACTCCCGATTTTCTGACTCCATTAGAACATTTACGCTTGCGGGACTTGCGAGACTTACGCTTGGGTGTAGACTTGGACTTACGCTTGCGGGACTTGCGAGACTTACGCTTGGGTGTAGACTTGGACTTACGCTTGCGGGACTTACGCTTGGGTGCAGACTTACGAGACTTACGCTTGGGTGCAGACTTACGAGATTTGCGCTTGGGACCGGGTTTACGTTTGCATACTCCCGATTTTCTGACTCCATTAGAACATTTACGTTTTGATTTGCGAGACTTACGCTTGCGTCTGGACTTTGGAGATTTACTCTCAGACTGTTTATTCATCTTATTGAGTTTAGCTTGAAGAGATTTTTTCTTCAATCCAGTGTATTTAACGCCTGACTTTCTGGCCATCATTTGTAGTTCTTTGAGAGACTTTTTATTAGGTCTACTCTTACGAGATCGTTTGAGACTCTTACGGGATTTTACCATTTATTGATGTTCAATAAAAAAAAATAACACATTTTTTTAACTTTAAAGTAAGGCAATTATTTTTAACATTATTAATAATATGCATCAATAATGAACGATAAGGTCTATTACCATCATTTTTAACGTATTTGATACTTTATCGATTGAGATTATATCATAATAACTAATATGGATGGAAGAAAAGCGTGTGCATATCATGAGTATAATAGATAACATATCTCGTCAAGAATGATTAAATGTTTCGAAAATATATATTTTTCTGTATCTCTATTTTCTAGTTCAGTCTTTTTGTTCTTCAATCTCTTGTATATGGATTCATTAGTATATAATATTAAAGCATGTCTCTGTATTATTGTGGATAAAATTGTTTTGTAGAGTTTTATCATCTTGTTCGGTATGAATGAATCTACTTCTTCAGGAATCTGGTACCGTTCCATCGTCATCGATTTCTAAAATGAAATAATTTTGTAACTCGGTCTAGTCAAACAACCAAATATGTCTCAAAGTCAAAACAATAATTCTCGCGATATCAGAGTTCCATCTGATGATAGTATCATCAGAAAAGTTCATATACAAGCAAACAAAAAGACTAAGGAGTCTCAAGACGGAATGACTATCAATGTCATACAAGAAACTACGACAGGATCGAAGTACGAATATATCGATGGGACAGAGTTATCAGCGGAACCGCGTAAAGGCGAAGTTCTGGTATCCGTGAAAAAATCGGGTACAGGTAATATATTCACGGTGGATCTTCGCGAGACGAAGATGTTCAGTCTCTTGCGCGGCAAGTATAAACGCTCTTACAATATCGTCGACGGTATTGTAAGACTACAGGAACAGGATCTCACGGATCAAGCTATTAGGAAGTATGTTTCTACAAACACTCGTATCGTTGGCAACAAACGCAAAGTTTGTGATAGTGAAAATCCAATTCTAACGATTAATATAATGGATTACGTTTTTGACGCATGTGTTAGCGTATTCTATTCAGTTGTTTTGATATACGGACCCACCCAGTCTGGAAAGACCAAGACCACAATTCAAACATGCATCGATACTATGAACAAAGAAGATTGTCCTACCATATTCATTACAAGGAATTACACTGACGAGGCCGAACAGCAATTCAAGAGTGCACGTGCAAAAATATATTCACATATGTTAGATGTAGTATTTCTTAGAAATGACGATGACTATAAAGAGCTAACAAGATGTATGGCTGATGGAGTTAAGACAATTTTTATTGGTCTTGGAAACGATACCACTCTTACAAAAATAGCAAAAGATACATCCGAATACAGCAACGACAAAGGTAAGCACGTCAAGTACATAATGGCGGTGGACGAAGCCGACATCTATGTCAATAAAAAGGAAGAATCACAAACATCTGTTCTCCTTAAGGGATTGCTTGATGGAGCTCTTCGTAAGTTGTTTATCAGCGCCACACTTCTTGATGTTACTTCGCTGATCACTGAAACAGATTATGTCGATAAAATACCAACTAAGTTCGCTTTCGGAGACTTCTGTCTTGGAGATAAAGAATATTACCGTTCATTCGATAGTTTTAATAAATACTTCATTGACACCAAAGACCCAATACAATGTCTTAAGGATGTCATGATTGAAAGTAACTCTAAAAGTTATCATAACCGCGGTCTTCCTTACATCACTGCCATTTTTCATAGTGAAGTGAACTCAGTGAATGAAAAGAACGCACTTAAAATGAGCAAGATGGACTTCAAAATAGACGAGAACAAGACAGTCAAGATGTCCATGATAACCTCAGATCAGACAGGAACAAAGTTGTATGTCAAGGGCAATATGTTTATGGAGTTTGATGACATTCAGGAAGCACTGACTTACGTAAGGGTGTTAAAACACGAGTTTGTCAACGTCTTTTGTGGTAAAATGTTCAGCCGTGCATTCAATGTGACTTGTACCACACATCTCTGCTACATATCTGCCTTGATGTATCTTATGAGAGACACTGGCGCATCACTCATGGTACAGCGTATTGGTAGGATGTGTGGTATCTCGAAGTTAAAAAACAAGTGTCCTCAGTATTTATATGCACCTGAAAAAGTGGTTCATAAGTGTATTGACACTGTGAAGATCAACCAGTGTATGATAGCCCAGACTGACAGAAGTGTTCCTTTCCTTAAGTCAATTCCCAAGATGGTAATGCCTAAACGCAAGACACACGGTAACGTTAAATTGTCAATGACAAGGATTGAGAAGAAATTGAAGACCGACACAAAGGTATCAGAAGACCTACTGGAAAGTCTTGCACCCCTGAAGTCTATTTCCACGACCAAAATTAAAGAGAGAATAAACAAGAATGATTCTGATTATGAACCAACAAAAGGTGTTATGTTACAAATATTGAAAGATAAAATTATTAAATATGTAACTGGTAATGATAATACATATAGATCTCATTCTGAATGGTTTGAAATAACTGGATTATGCGGGTATAAGAATAAAACAGTACATCATCACACCATGATGACATATCTTGTTAAAAGTAATTTTCTTGAAAGAAATGTTGATAAAAAACTAAAATTAAGATATTAACTATTAAAAAATACTAAGCTATATCTTATTCCGTTAAAAGGTAATGACTTATGCTCTATTTCAGATCCATTAAAAATTAATGAATTACTATTAATATGAAACTTTCGCTCCTTCCCGTTTATATATAAAACTGTTTGACCGTAGGTGTATTCACCTAAACCAACTAAAAGAGACTTTCCCACATTTTTAGAGTCCATATGCTTTTTACAAACGACATTCCTGTTTACGTAAACACTATCAAAAATAAAATCTGGATAATGAGAATTCATAAATTCTTCAAACAAATCCATCATGTAAGGATATTTTTTTGAAAATTTACTAAGTTGCTTTTTTTGTTTATATTTTACTATACCAAAACATGCTTGACTTGCTTTTCTTTGTTTAGTAACACCAATTTTATCTGCATGATAATGACCTTTAACCCCATTACTACAATAAGTAGTAGGTAAACTTATTTCTTCCAATTCTTCGTATATTTCATTTAGTATTTCCTTGTCTTCTTTGGATAACTTAGTTTTTTCATACTCCATTTATTAATTTATTCTTAAAATTATTTGTTTAATTATCATGTATTTTAAACTTAATATAAGTTTAAAATACTTAGTGTACTTGAGACACAAATATTATATTGTGTTCTGACATTTTATCACGCCGCTCCTGAACGGTATCTTAGAATCAAATTCTACCTTGTATTTAGAATAAATATTATCATATGGATGATCACAATATATAAACTAAATTCTTAAAATGATTTTAATAACAAGTTATTAAAATCTATTTAAAAATCTATACTTAAATGGAGAGAGATATTGAATACGAACAATCTAGCACAGTACAAGATATAATGTATACAGAAGAATATGTCGAAGGAATTAAGTGTAAAAATTATAAACTATGTGAAACAGTTTTACCTAAATGGTGGTTTGAATTGAAGTGTAATTACTTAT
>JGI24539J26755_10001610_pt1 | contig 10391 bp, 6 predicted proteins | sample NorSeaMetagenome_2_FD_26755 | JGI IMG/M metagenome (IMG submission 26755)
CCTCTCTCTGTGCCTCCTCTTCCATTTGGGCCTTCCACGCCTCCTCTTCTTTTCTTATTCCTTCCTTTCTCAGTGCCTCTCTAAGTGCCTCCTCTTCTTTTCTTATTTCTTCCTTTCTCACTGCCTCTCTCTGTGCCCCCTCTTCCATTTCGGCCTTCCACGCCTCCCCTTTCAACCTTAATTCTTCCGCCTCCCGCTGTAATGCGTCTTCCCTCCTTTTGTATACTACTTCTAGGTCATGTTGAGCTTGTCCGTGTTGGCGTGCCTGGTCGGCTAGCTGTTGCTTAAGATTGTCCGCCTCGGCTCTCACTATACGCAGTTGTTCTATTTGCTGATCATTATAAGCCTCGCCTGCACTACGCTGCTTTTGAAGTTCCGCTTCTAGAGCTGCTTGAGCGGCCCTGTTTTGCTCGATTTCTTTCTGTAAACCGTTATTATTTTCCACGTATTGGTTTTGTAGCTCTTGTATTCTTTGATTGTGTTCCGAATCCATGTTTATGAGCTCCTGTTTATGAGATTCGGCATCTCTCTCCCTTGCCGCTCGATTTTCCTCGTTTTGGGCGTTGTTCTTATCACTATCATAATTTCGATATTCTGCCATAATAGCTGCAAATGATTTACTTATTTGTTCAGGAATTCCTTCAACTGCGCTCGTCAAATCCGGGTGTGCAGGCGGTGCTGGTACCGCCGTTTCCTTCGGTAATACCTCCTTTAAAATTTTACGCATCTCCATGGCAATGTTGGCTGCTAAGTTCGGGTCGCTTGCGGTCCCGCCGCCTCCTGCTTCCATTTCTCCTGTGAGGTCCATGTCCTCCCCCTCTTCAAGAATCTTGCTGCCGCCGCCATATCTACCGTAGTATTTATCTGGAGTCTCATTTGTTCCGTTGGTAAATCTGCCCCGCCTTGGGCCATTAACCCCGTTATTCATTGGGCCGTCATAACCAGTCATAATGTCATTACCCGATTTGTCTTTGCATGGAGGACCCATTGGCGCACCCTTGACCCAATACTTGAAATAGGTCCAAGCCTCATCTATGTTATTTGGGCCATATTCAGCGAGAAGGTTCATCTGGGCATCCTGCTCAGTCTCGGCCCATTGACCGGCTGTCAGATACTGGCGCACGCCAGGCAGTGAGGAGAGGGATGCGTTGCCCCAGGGTGTGTCACGCCAATCGTCATGCGGCTTTAGCATAAGATCTTGTGTTTTAGGGAAAATGTGCCTTTTCTGTATCGCACGTTTCTTGTGAGCGTCGCTGTTATGCGGCGTCCTGTCAGTTGCAGCAGCATTATGCACCGGGTGAATGCCCTGAAGCCACAGTTTAAATTCCTGTTTAAGGCATGCTTCAGCATCCTTGTCTGCACCATCAAGCGCCTTTATAGCGAGTGCCGTCTTGGCGGCGCCGTCCAAGGGAGTTTGGTCTGGGACCCTGTGAGGTTGTTTTTGAATACTTGGGAATTGGTCAGTATTGCCGCCCATGGCTGAGTGTGCATATTTCATGCCATATTCCTTCCAGATACCACCCCACGGCATTTTGCTTACATGCAGATTAGAAAAGTTTCTAACTGGAGTGTTAGGGAGATGACAGAAAGCACAATGCGTACAGAATCGCTCCAGCAGCGATCACAAGCGTGGCATTTGGCGCGTAGGGGCAAGCTTACTGCATCCAATCTTGGCGCAGCACTCGGCCAAGTTTCCTACGTCTCGCGACAGCAGGCGTATCGTCGCGCATTAGGACTCGATCGTTTCGAGGGCAATGTAGCTACAGAATGGGGTGTGGACAACGAGCCCAACGGGATAATGGAGTATTCGAGGATTACGGGTCACCAAGTCGAAGCAACGGGTCTGCATGTTCATCCGGTGTACAGCTGGCTAGCTGGCTCGCCAGATGGACTGGTCGGATCGGATGGAATGATCGAGGTCAAATGCCCATTCTACAAGCGGCGCCCACACGACAGCGTGCCCGGCCACTACTGGATGCAAGTCAACGCTTTGTTGGAGATTACGAGGCGGGAGTGGTGTGACTACATATGTTGGACACCTAACGGTGTCACAGTGTATCGTATCCATCGCGACAAGGACACCTTTGAGCAGCTACTTATTTACTACGGCCAATTCTACGCCGCCATGCAGCGTGGTGGACCTACAGTGCCACCGCTCCCGAAGGAGATCAAAGAAAAGATTTCCTCACTGGTGCACGAGGCTATGAAGGACGGTGTCGCTCAACTGCAGGAGGAACAGATCATCGCACCGGGAGAGGACTTTTCTGACCCATTTGATGATGCGCCGGAAGACACGTTACCACCTACGAAGCGCCAGCGGTCCGCACCCTACCAAGTACAGCAAGGAGAAGGAGAGACCCCTGACACCGGGTCTACTGGAGCTGGCAAAGTCAGCTGCGATCAAGCAACTGAGGGATCATAAAACAGCCTGCGAATCACGGTTTCGAAACTACGCTGTACGCAAGTACCGCTGCAAACCGCAGCAGGTTGCTTTCAAAGACCGCATCCTCGCTGTCAGGTCAGCATGTCTAAGCTCACTACCACTAGAGTTGCTCGGGCAGACACAAGGCTTCAAGATAGAGATCAATCAAAACTGGCAATTTACCTTTCCGGGGTTGGTGTCCACGCTTGTTCACGAGTCACAGCACAACTGGTGTTATGTGAAAGGTCGCTGCATGAGCACAGTAAATGAACACTATTGCATCCACGCACTCGGTGAGTGTCAGTCTTTCTGAGTGTTTGGTAATTATAACACATGCCGTCTAAATATTACCCTGTTCAATTTCCGTGCGGTCAATATGGCCCACTAAACGATGTAGACGGCAAAAAAGGTCGCTGCGCTGCATTCAAAGAGAGCTGGCCTCAAGATTTAATGAGCTTTGAGTTATGGTGTCAGATTTTCGCCTACGATGCCGAAGAGCCCGGGGGCGGAGAAACCTTTCAGATGCTTATGCATCTTCTTCTCGCTCAAGGAGCAGGTGGGCCGGGGGCGGTTACGTTTCCCCCAAAAAAAGAAACACACTTCACAGAAGGAGAATTTGCAAAAAAACTTGCAAATGGTTTGAATTCGACAACATTCAAAAAAGCCATAGTAAAAAACAAAAACGTGACAAACGCAACTGGTAAGGGTGAACCCATTCACACCAGTGGCTGGGGCAAGGAGCTCTTTATGTACCTAAAGAATAGCCAAGGCTTAGTGCATGCAATTGGGAGTAACGGTGCTCCATTATGGGACCATGAACCACCCAAAAAGAAATGGATAGGAAGCACAAAAGGTGACGGGTGTTGGGTTTCGGCGGTAACCGGGCAGCCAGGTGGAAAGTTCAATTTTTATCAAAGCATGATGATACATCGCCAGAGTGCACCTATGACGACGATAGGCTTAAAAAATCACGGCACGTGGACATCAGACACCGGACCAGGGTGGAGCATGCAAAATGATGGATGTAAACCTATTCAGCATTGTCCCTACCTAGGAACGGTATTGTGCGGTTTTTTCGGGTTGTACTATTACGAGGATTGCGAGAACGAAAAGTACAATTGGACGCAGACAATAGAGGGTATCGGTGACCTCGAAGGTGTAGAGGAGACAGTAAGAATGAGGTTACCAAATCCACGTTATGCGTGCTATGGAACGAAAATGCGAGTGCAGGACCGACTCGCGGCGGACTCGCCAGGCGGCAAACTAGAACCAGGCGGCAAACTAGAACAGTGGCCCAATTACGAGGACCTGTACGACAAAAAGAATGGCAAATATGTCAATCAGCAATACACGAATGGGCCCTATGTGGGCGGCACAAAGCCCAACGATAGCAACTTTAAACTTAGTGCAGATCTGACACACGTTGGGTTTGATTTGCCAGGGGTTATTTATCCCACTGATGGCGACGCCAAGGAAAGCACTGCTTACTCCCAATGGTTTCATGTGGTAGGACATTGGGCTGAAGCCAAAAAAGGTCAAAAACCGGAATGGCTACCACCAGACGGTAAGCTGCGAGTAGCGCCAAATGTAGGCGGCCCACACAAGAGCGAAAAAACCACCGCGCAGCAGGCAAATGAAGCAAAAGTGTGGATAAATGGGTTTTCTAGGAGAGTGATGGACTCGGATTATCAGCAAAAGTTGGCCGATGCTCTATCCAGTGATAGACTTTACGCCGACAAAACCGAGGGTCGTTACAGTTCACAAGAGGATGATCGAGGCGCAATAAACGGTTTCCGCTTCCCAACTGGTAATTGGTTATGGCCGCACGCTCTACATCTATGGAGGCCAAAGGGCAAACCAAAGAAACAGTCAAAAAAAAAGATTGGTCTCTTTAATAACTTTCAGCCAAAATTTCAGCTAATCCACAAAACACACGAGGCACGTGAAACGTGGTGTTTGGAAGCTATGCGTAATAAAGGCGGCCTGGATTATGATGATTTAGGTAAATTTAAATGGCACGAGCTGTGGGACTTGAAAGAGTGGAATTCCAACAAACCAAATGCGAAATACGTGATTTATGGCATCGGTGGTACTTCCTCTACAACACCAGCGCCTGCTGCGGCTTCCGCGCCACCACCACCGCAGCAGCAACCACCGTTGTCGCCCGATACCGTAGCAAATATGACTCCAAAGCTGTCCAACTCTGTAAGTGTGCAGGGAACAGACGAGGGGGTGCAGAGCAAAACACTAGAGGCTAATGAAGGAATCGGGGATTCTGGCAAAGAACAGATAAAACTCAGGGCGGCCGAGTCTGATGCAGCGGCTACGGGTATTGCCGCTACGCTTGCTGAAGCCGACGAAAGCATCTTCACAGAAAATAAAGAAATTAAGGTTACCAGTCTGAATATACCAATCAACCAGCTAGCTGAGGGTGAAGAGCGTAAGTCTGGTGAAGAAAAACTCAACCCTCACTTCTACAGTGCAGCAGCTGCGCCTTTCAGCCATGAACTGCTATTTGAAAAAGCGACGTCGACGCTAGAATATGAAGGCGCCATGTCTCAAAAGCAGGTAGATGAGTACCGCGAGAGGTATGGCACCACCGCCAACTTATACCTACACGGCGAGACAGTACCTCAGCGCATTAAATCTGTGACGGCAAAGGCTGGCTACCCGACAGAAATTGACGGTAAAGTGATTCTCCAGATGAAAATCTGCGACTTGCCGGCAAATGAGCGCAAATGGCAACTTGAAGTGGAGAAGATCTGTGCGATCTACCACGAAAATCATGATATGCGCTCTTGCACCTTTAAGGAGAAGCAAAAGGGAATGACGCATGGTTTAATCAGTTGCCCGGGTGCGCAGTCGACTATTCAAGTACTCTTCCCTCCCGACAATAAGCCGTGTCCTAAGGGACAGAAACGTATTTTACCGGCTGTTTTTACCAAACCCCCCAGACCCCACCCGTGTTTCGAGTGGTCAAAGGTGAGGGGCAATGTTACAACAGGGCGCGAGCCTACGTGTGACTCAGTCGAATACTTCGAAATGTTGGAAGGTATCAAAAATACTATTCAGATGACGGTCTTAGAATGGATTAGTTCGCCGTGGCATTACGAGTTTCTCCCATACCGCGCACAACAGGATCTCTTCAAAGACGGGGAGACGTACAGCTTTGGCTGTAAGCGCTGCAGCAGACCATTTTGCGAATTCGAACGCCGATACATGAGCTATTTACATACGCCGGTGTGGGCACGCTCCTGGCCAGGTCTCACGTGGAAACAGGAGGACCCGCTGGAAGCGCCCAAACCTTTTGATTGTAGCGAGTTCTGGGACATTAATGCTACTGCGATTCAGGCCGGCATACCTTTTGGGGGGGCGGTCCAGCCAATCACCGACAAAAATATGTTGCACGACTTTAGCGGCGAATTGATGGGTGGGGGTAGTCATAACTGGACAACCCGTAAATTTAATGGTATGACCAAGCCCGAGTTGAATAGACGTTTGGCCTCTTCTAGCAATGCTGTAAAGAGCGCCGCTAAACTCTATGAAAACAAAGACAAACAGGGGGAAAAAGAGACAAAGAAAGCCACATTCCGAGAGTACAATAATTGGCTGTATGACGATCTTAAGGCTAAGGCGCCGTCTATGGTACACAACGAGTCTAAAAAGAAGGGGAAGGGGTGCCACTGCGCGGGGTTGCCGTTACCAATCCAAGGACGTATGCAGCCTCGAGCCAAAGTCAAATTTGGGCAGAAGAACTACTATTTGGCGCGCGCGTCTAAGTTTGGGAATGTCTGCACAGACTGCGCCGGCATACTCGAGACGGCGCCGGGTCTATACTACAGAGTGCGCCGTGGCTCGGTGACGGAGGGCCTAGAGCGAATAGTGCCTAAACTAGAGAAAGAGAGACAGTCAGCCTGGTGGTCAAGCATCGCTAAAGATATCGGTGAAATAGCGCCATTTGTGCTTAGTGGAACCAAGCTAAAGAACAAAGATGACGAGGGCTTCGACGCGGCTATGGAAAAGGTATTTCAGGCTCAAAAGAAACAGCACAACTTCAATGATTTACGCATGACTAAATTCAGTACGCCACCGGAGATTCACGTTGAGCAGGTCGTCTGGAACCCAGGAAACGGACCATTGGCAAAAATGGCCGTTGCGGCTCTTAAAAAATTGCTAATAGAGGCCGGGGTGACCCCCACCGACAACAAAAAAAACAAGGGATTTAATAATCTGAAGCGTGCAGAACTACTAGAGATAGCCAAAGCCAATGGCCTAGATGCAGAGGCGAAATTGACACAGATGCAGTATGGTAAACCACTCGAGCTTCTGGTAAAGGGCTTAGAAACAGGAAATCTTGTGCTTCAGGACGCGCAGGTTAAATCTCTCATAGAGGGACTAATACAGCAACTGCAGCAAAGGGTAGCCGCACAGCCAGCGGAGCAGGCCAAGATGTTCGAGGCGGATCTATTTAGAAGAGAGGAGCGTAATATCGAACTAGTTGTAGACGGCACATCCTATCCTAACTCGTTACGGACCCGCGTGCTGCAGCCACACCGTGGATTGTACGACAAGACTGGGAGACTAAAAAAGCTGGCAAAGGAAGACTTTCAGGAGAAACTGTGGCCTTGTAAGATGATAGGCGAGATTGACGCTATACAACCTAAAAAACAGGAGAGTCAATGGACTGGTGATCGCTATGTAATGAAGCAAAACACCGGTGGTCAGTGGATACACACTGGTGCCTACTGGTATGATAGCAAACCCCGACCTCTTATTCAATATCGCAAAATGCGTCAATCAAGGCTGTTTATTACTTGGTCTTTACATCGCCCGCTGACTGGCGAAAAGGAGTCTCGGTTGATCTTAGAGCGCATGCGGGACGCGGTGGCTCTAGTTTTCGGCAACGATATTCACCTCGCCGAGATGTTGCGGTTCGGCCAAAGACTAGACAAGGGAGAAAGAATAGCTGCTGAAACTACAATGACAAAAGACAATCCCACCGACGCCATCAGCCGCCACGCCTTTGTAACTATTGACGCACCGAATAAGACCGAGATGAAGCCGCTATTCTACGGTGACGGTGGTGATTCCAGTTATCTCTCGGATACTTACCAGACCCACGTCGAAAAGGTAGACCTACAGGCCGGTATAGAGATTGGGCCGAATCGGCATCACCCACACTTTCACGCGCTGCTCACAATCAACCATTGGAGCTACGTGCAGCTAGACACCTTTATAATGAACCGGAAGTTGGAGAAGCTATTTAAGGACAAAGAAGGACCTTACTATCTTGAAGACAGTATGGGACTGCCTTTTTACGGGGACCAGGAGAACCCCTATGTCGATCTCCGTCTGTACCCCGAGGACGGCTTCCAAGACGTCTTGGCCGCATACGTCAGGAAGTCTGCTACACCGGGGCCACTAGAAGCCCTTGCGATGCGTTACGCTCCCGCCCCGCGACTGCAAGAAGAAGCGCAAGCGGGTGCGCAACAGCCCACAGTCGGGACTTCTCCCGGTGGTCCATAGGAGACAAAAGCTGAAGATTAGCCCAGTTGCAAGTGTACTGGGCGTCTGCACCCGCTGCAAAGGGCACTATGTGATCAATCTCTAGGTTGTCGACATCGCCGCCGTAGCGCTGAATTAGATGCTTAGCCACTTCCAGCGATCGGGCACCCAAAAACCACTGGTCACACGGGCGCGACGTGCCGTAGCGGCTGTCCAGCCGACTGGTCATGCGCCGCTGTAAAGTGCGTACGGCCGATTTAGGCCTGTTACGATTGTAATTACTCATGCACGGGCCGCAATAGCCCCCCTTAGACTTAGCGAGCACTGTTTTGCACTTCGAGCATACTCCGACTTTACCAACGCGCGTGCGCATGACAAGGTGCTGTTATGCATACTCCAGAATTTCTGGTGATCATGGTGAGAACATGTCAAGCAAGGAGCCGTCGCTTACCTTCTCTGTTGAACCCTTTCCGGTGGTTGATCTCACCGGGGACAATCCGGAGCCCGAACCCCCTATTAAGCTGGAGGCTGATCTGTCTCAGTACTTTGACCCATCATTGAGGCCGCTAGATGCCCCACCCCCAGAGTGTCTTCCACCTACGCCGCTGGAAGTGCCCCCCCAAGATCCTGATATGGCGTGGGTCATCGTGCAGAGTCTGGGCACGGCCTTCGCTATCGGCGGCGTCGTGGGTGCGCTACTTGCGTACTCATTTTCCAAGAAGGTAATTGTAGCAGATGACTGACGAGCAAATCGAAACGCGATCTACATACTACTTGGGCATCCGAACCGGCATAATGCCTGACCCCACCACATACCAGGAGCAAGCAGAGGGATTGATCGAACATCTTCGTTCCATATTAGGGGATTTAGCAACAGTACAGACACTGACACGCATGTCCCCGTTTAATGACTTTAAAACTAATATCGAGATCAGAATGGAGGATGGCGAGCTGTGCGCAGCGGCGGTGGTCGACATCGATTCACCGGGCAAAGTGCAGCTGGACAAGACACGGTTCTCCAAGCTCATCAAGGATAAATATGGCAAGTCGGCGAAGATCGAGAAGCGAGCGGTCGATGGCTTGGCCTAGAGGCGGTACATGGAGTGCTGCTGGCGCTGCAGGCAGAACTTGCAGATCTGCGAGTAAGGGCTGCACGGGCCGCCGCAGAGCTCTTCCTCCTCGTTCGAGTCGTAGCCGATAACGTTCTGGCAGCTCCCCTCCGCCGCCATGTGCGACAGGTAGGAGTTCGACTCCAGCTCGTGCTCCGCGCACTCCTCGTCGCTCTCGCCGATCTGCGAATCCTCGTCCTCCTCGTCGTCGTCCTCGCCGTCCTCCGCCGCCGCGCTGTCGTCGACGAAGCGCGAGCGAGTGCGCGTACGGGTGCGCTTGGTGCGTGGGCCGCCACCGATAGGGCGGTCGTCGTGGTCGTCGTCGTCGTCGTCCTAAGTTTGTATAAGTAAAAGCAAAATAGGCACGCTATGCCAGGGGCTGTTTTGAGGGGAAACTTCTGGACTAGGGCAGCCCCTGGGCCGAGCCTACGGGCATCGGGGTGTGAGCGCACCTTACCCTCGTCGTCATCGAAGCCTTTCCCACCGCCCTTTTCAGGCGATTGGCTCCCGGTGCCGCGAGTGCCAGCACCGTCCCCCTCTTGGGGTTCGAACTCGGGATCGCCCGATTCGGAGCCAGGGTTTGAACCACCTGACTGTTTGTCAAAGGTGTACATCGGAAGCGCGCCCGCCTCGTCTGTATCCATTGGGTCCTCATCTGGGAAGTCAGGCTCTGGCTCCTCGTCGCCGTCCGCGTTGCGCATCTCCCAGGGGATCTGCACGTACTCGCGCGGCAGCGTTTCGATCTGCGGCGCGTCATAAGAGAAGTAGTGCTGCAGCGACCCGAGCGTGTACATCTCGGGATTCATGCCGTCCACCCACTTCACGTCGCACTTGGTGGAGCCGCAGGCCATAAAGTTGCGCGCGCCGCCGAAGTGCGAGTAGTTGGACTGCTCCACCATGCCGTAGCCCGGCCAGCTGCCGTGCATTGCGGGGTCGGTCAGCACACCGTAGAAGCTGTACTGGAGATCCTCGCGAAAGGCCGACTTGATCAGGATCGTCTTGAAGCCGAGCGACTGCTGGCCCTGCGCCTTGAAGTCCGCCAGGATGCGGTCGTACTCCACCTTGCGGATGTGAAGGCACTGCTGCTGCTTCAGGCTCTCGGCCATAAGCTCCGCCTCCGTCAGTGGCACCTTGGTCTGCGCCTGCGTCTCAAGGTCGACGTGCGTCTTCGTGATGGGCCAGGGCTGGGTCTGCGTGTCATAGAACGGCGCGCGGCCCGTCTGCGCCCACGTCTCGCGGCGCGCGGCGTTCAGGATCTCGGCACGGTGGAAGGTCTGGCCCTTGACCTGCCGGATGACATTGATCACCGACTCCAGGCGCATGGAGATGACGGCGTTGGCGTCCCCCATGGGCCC
>JGI24539J26755_10001613_pt1 | contig 10389 bp, 7 predicted proteins | sample NorSeaMetagenome_2_FD_26755 | JGI IMG/M metagenome (IMG submission 26755)
AATTGAAAACGAATATTGTAATTCATTATTTGCTTTAATTCCTAAAGAATTTTCAGCTGTAATTTTAATTTGGTAACTCCCATATTCAAGATCTTTTAAAACTATGCCTTTTTTAGCACTAACAGTTTCCGTTTTTGATTGCGCTCCAGTTAGTTCGTAAGTTAATTTTATGTTTTCTTTATCTCCTAATTCTGTAAATTTAAAATTATAGTTAAAAACATGTTCTTCCCAACCAAGGTCTAACTTAGTAGCGGTAGTATCCTTTCCATTTAAAAAGAAGTTAGATAATCTGAAGTTTGGTTCTTCGAACTTGATTGTATCGCTTTTAGGATTGTAATATACAAGACCTTTCTTTGTGGCCATTAAATAACCTTCTCTAAAGTTTAAACCTTGGGAAGGATTTATGTTTTCAGAGAAATTACGATACGATTTTGTAGATTCGTTATACCTTGATAACACATTGTTTTTAGNTACNAACTCTTTTCCGTTGCTTTTAAAAAATATTTTATTTTTTGATAATGTTACTGTTTCTACTTTGTATTTATCTTTTCCAAATTTAAAAGTGTATTTTTTGTTTTCAGTAGTTATGATTTCAACAAATAAACCTTTTTTCTTGATACTAACAATTGTTTTATCTTGGAGCACGTCTTTTCGGAAGCCTAAAAACTTGTAATTTTTTTTAGGCATTCTATAAACCCCTCTGCCTTTAAGTCCTATCCAAATAATATCATTATCGTCTTCTAAACAAGTAACAGGAACAGATGTACCTCTAGGTGATATTTTAACAGGTTTAACCCCGTTAAATAGTATTCTATTAATTCCGCGGTTGGTCCCAACCCATATAAACTGTTCACCTTCTTCGATGCAGTTAACGGAATTATTTAACAATCCGTTTGAAGTTGTATATGTTGTAAATACACCAGCTAAAGAAGTTAGGATACTTGTAGATAATAAAAGGCTTAGTAGAAATTTCATAGCACGAAAATAGTTAAAAATACACTTAGATCAAATCATATGTTTAACTGCTTGGTGAAATACTTATAATCTTAAAAGAAAGTGCTTGTTTTCTTCAAGTGTTAATACCTTTTTTTTGGTATTGAATACCATATTATAATCAATGAATACCTATTAAAAGCGATTGTATTTTCAGGATAAGTTGATGAATTTAGCAGTATAATTTTTAGTTCACAAAAAACTATTAATATAGGATATGATCACAAGGGAAACATCAGTTAGAGCATCAGTAGCATTAAATCAAATAAATGAAGGCGTTTTGTATAGGTATGGTATTTATTCAAAGCCGGAATTATCGATTGAAAAAGCTGCATCTGATCTAATGATTAATCCTGATTTTTTGGTTGATGTATTGAATTGTTATGGAGACGTTTCAGTATTTGAATTAAAGAAATTTCAACAATACTCTGTTCCTGTATTGATAGAATATTTACAAAAATCCCATACTTTTTATAGATTTAAAAAGTTGTTAGAAATTGAACAATCTGTTTTTAATTTAATGATTGGTGGAACAAGTTCTAAAAGAACTTTAAGCGTAATTTCTGTTTTTTATACGGAATATAAAAAAGAACTCTTGAATCATTTTGATCTTGAAGAGAAACTTTTATTTCCATATGGAAGAGCTTTAGATAAGGCAGACAATAGTTTTGGAGACTACGTAAATGCAGTTGTAATGTCACAAGAGTATTCGATTAAGTCTTTTGCCGACAATCACCATGATAGTCATTGTGAACTTGAAAGGGTAAGAGANTCTTTAAGGTTGTTTAATCCAAGTAAATCGGACGAATCTTTATTAAGAGTTTTGTTGGATCAATTCAAATCATTTGAAAAAGACTTGTATTTACACTCTTTAATAGAAGATGAGGTTTTAGTCCCTAAATTATTGGAATTGGAGAAAAATTTATAGAGTAATAGTTATCACATCAATGTTGATTTTGTTGTTTAGGTCTGAGTTGAGTGCGCAAACTCCTTCGGGAGTTTGCTTTTTTACTTCCATTTCTTGATTTTCTTATAAATAGCAGTTCTTTGTCTTAAAAGAAAAACTGTAATCTCAATATGTTAATATATCCATACATTCTTAAATGGATTGAAAATATTCAACCCAAACTTAATCATGTTACTTAAATTTGAATAGTTTGAATATGCAACACTATAATATCCACCAATTTTAAATTTACTACCCCATAATTTAAATGGGAATTCTAGGCCAGAATAAAGTTCAGAGTATTTGAAATTATCATCATTAATATATAGAACTCCACCGCCAGCAACTGTTTCTAATCTGGATTTTCGAAGCAGCGGGATTTTTTTAATTAACATTCCATTAAAATGATGGATGTAATGAAACTCCACAAATTCTTCTAGTGCTGTTAATGTATTTCCTAAAAGTTGGAAAGTACGAATTGGATGAGAAAAAAAGTAATTATCAGTACCTCTAAAAAAAGTCATGTTTGGATACTCAATAGTTTCAGTTTGTAAGTATTTACCCGCCCAAAGAGCGTAATTTCCAGTTCCAAAAACATTCCATTTTATGTTTTGAGTTGCCCCAATTCGTAATTGCTGAAAATTAATTTTTGATGCAAAAACATTTGGAATTCCTTGTTGCCATTTTAGATGAAACACAGGCCATTTGCTCCCGAGAACAACTTTTTTGTTTGGTTCCATTGCGTACTTTAAAAAAGGAGTATAGGATAGGTTGATCTTTAAATTAAACTCGTTGTAAGCTTCAAATTCCCTAGGAGTATTGTTACTCCCAAATAATTCGTCACTCCATTCAGCGGTATTTAAACCTTCTATAGAGGTTCTCTGCATATACTTCGTAGTAACCCTCAGAATTAAGCCATTAAATAATTCATGTTCATGTCCAAATTCAATAAAATCGTTTCTCACAAAATTACTTCTACTGAAAACAGCTGCGATATTCTGCATATAAGTAAGCATTTGATATTTAGAACCTCCAGCAACTGAAAGTCTAGCAAACTTTTTTGGTAGATACGTAAACTTAAGTTTCCCATTTATTAGTAGGTCATTATTACCAAAGCCATAATCTGCCTTGGTATAAACATCTAACTCTTTATTGTTCTTGTAGGTTTTTATTATGTTTCCACCTATTGAATGCCTGTACCCCCCAACACCAGCAAATCTCATTTGAGTTATTAAAGGATCAATAACCCATTTTAATCCTTGTTTTCTATTGTAATGATCTATACCGTTCATAAGAATATTTAGTAAAGTCACTCTATTGTTTATGCTGTCCAGGCGATTTAGATAATCTGTAGATTTCTCATATGCAGCAATACTGTCTGCTATTTCTACAAAATCTTTTTCGTCTTTTTTTAGTGGTATTGCTCTTACTTTATTCCAGTATACTGTATCTCTTGTATAGGCTGAGTCAACTGTAGTTCTTACAAGACTAGAAAAAGTGTTTTTTGGGTGTGTAATATTTATTTCATAGTTGGTGAATTTGCTATAAACCGAGCCGTGCAAATCAGATTTTGAACGGTGAACTTTGTAAAAAAATTCTTGTCTATTTAACACATAGAGACTGTCTTGTTTTATATAGTTTTGATAAACTTTAAATGATTTAAAACGATGAAGTGCAGAAGAAGGAAGTGACAATTCAACTGCTGCAAGATTAAAATATTGGTCATTTATATAAATAACACCTGTAAAGAGGGCATCATTTTTTCGTCTTGGAATCACTTTTATTTTGTGAATTAACTGCTCTCCTTCATAAAAACTCCCATCATATTCATAGTTGTAACTTATTAGCGCCATATTACCAATAGGTGATATAAAAGGTGTTTCTCCAAGTACTGGTACTGAGATTGTATTTGTGTAAAAATTGAAGTTACCATCAGATAAGTTTTCGAAAAAAATGTTTGGGTCAATACGCTCTCGTTTTACTAAGCGCATGTTGGGATTTCTAAAGGAAAAAGGCATCCTTTTTTTTTCTTTTTTCTTTTTTAATAAATCCTTTACCCCTAATTTTTTCACCATCCATTTGTTCGGATATTCGAAAAGGACAGTGCTATAATGCTCAATAAAATTTATTTTGCTTTTTTCCTCTGGTTTAAATGGACTTTCCTCTTCTAAACTAACCTTAACATAGGCTTGAGCTTTGAAGGATTGAATAGCAGAGGCGTATTTTGATTTGTTTTTAATTACTTTTTTAATGATTTCTTTTGCGAAATTCTCATCATTTTTAATAACTACTGTTGAAACCTGATTTACTTCTTGACTTAATTCAACGTCAATACTCGTAGATGTAATTGCTTTTAATGCGATCTTTTTTTCATTAAAACCAATAGCGCTAAATAGTAATGTATCACTTTTATTATTGACCTTTATTTGATAATAACCTTTACTATTAGAGAGTGTTCCTTTACTTGAATTTAATAAAAACACACTTGCAAATGGAATTGCCTGTCCTTCCTCATTTTTTACAAATCCAGATATAATTTGTGCTTTTAAGCACAAAGAGAGTAGGATTAAAAATGAGGTTAAACTTCCTTTCATATGGCGAAAATATGATAATATTTGGACCTCATAAACTTCTAAATATAATTTGCTGCAGAAATTCCTGAATCCATTGCTTCAAACATCAATGGAAGTCTTCCGTTGTCCGCTCCTGCGAATAAGAAATTATCTTTTTTAGTCTTGATGTTTCTATCGTCAAACAAATAGTTTATTTGTGGTATTGGCATGGCATGGCCCATTATTTTTAAGTGAGCAGCTTTAATCTTGTCCGCAGAATTTTCCTTAAAAAACTCATCTAGGAAACCCATAGCGTTTTCAATAATCCCTTTAGGATTATTGATTATTGGCGGCAGGTTATTTCTCTCATCAATATCATAACACATATACATCGTTAGTATATTCTGTTTAGTTTCCTGGGCTTGAGAATTTACAAAACCTTGCAAGTTTTTATTAATTCCGAGCATATCGTTTTGCCATTTCAATGGTGTGTTAAAAGGTGAGTTTAACTCGAAATTTATAGCAATCCAAGGCGAGTATTTATTGTTCTGAAATAAATGATAATAATCCGGATAGATAAATTTTAAAGCATTTTTCTGCCCAGCATAAATGATTGAGTTACTAATTATTTCTTGTACAGTTTTACTTTTAGTATTGTAAACTAACGTAGAGTATTTGTTGTTTTTCTTAGTGATTTTAAAAGCTAAGCAAGAACTCTTAATTTGCGATTGGTTAACATTTTTCGCTAATTTATCAATGAAATAGAAATTCCCTTGAGGTGGAGAGAAAAGCTGAGGTTTTTGTGTTCCATAGTAATCNCTGCATGCATANTAATGTATACCTGCGAGTGCAGAAACGTTTGAACAGTTGGCACCATAATCATCATACATTTGATAATCAATACCGGTTATNAGTTCTGGATCATGCACAAGATACTTGTCTATAAAATCAAAAAAAGTAATTTTATCGAGGTAACGATATTTATCATCTATNAACCTTGTTGGCATTTTCATTTCACCAACATATGGTTTAATTAGTTGTAAGAAATCGTCTTTATTTATTCCTTTCTTTATAGGCGCATCTTGAAAGCCTTTTTTAGTAAAACAGGTTTCTTGTTGATCGTTATTAATTAAGTACTTTTCATCCTTAAAAAAGTACTCCTCTTTAGAAGCGTTATAGTTTACAATATTTAGATTTTCTAATAGATTTAATCCTTCTTGACCGTATGATTTTGGATAGGATAGATCATAATGTGCTCCTTGAGCAAAGAGTTCTCCATTAATATCTATTGCAGAAGATGTTCCCCCTAAATTATCATCCATTTCAACCAGTAAAAAATCTTTGTTTTTTACTGAGTTTGCCGCCGAAAGACCAGCAATCCCTCCACCTACAATTAAGGTTTGAGTCTTTATTACTGAAACAGGATTNAAGTTAATTGCTTCTCTTACTAAATGCCCTGTTTCCATGTTGTTTAAAACATTTATNGGGAAATTAATTTTATTTTTCACGCCCTTTCCATCCCAACATCCTACTAGGCCAACACTACCAAGGGCAGCTAATTTTATAAAATGTTTTCTATTCACTTAAAATAATGGTTTTTAGTTTGGGGTTTTTATTATTAAACTTCCAGATGTATCCATCTAGTACGTAATGAACAACTTGGGGNAGTGAAAGTAGTGCTGTAAATGCACTAAGTATATATGGATTATTAGACAGAATAGAAAAGTATGGTAGAAACGTTTCGAACACGATTTGTTTTTCACGGTTTATGAGAACATCCCATAAATATTCTTCAAAAAAAGCCAACATAAATACTGCAAGAAGCATAATTCCAAGCTGGAAATACAATTCTGATTTAGAAATAGATGGTTGATCTTTTTGATTTTCTTTTAATTTATAATTTAATACCAAAGCAAGGTATGGAACTCCATGCGCAACTACATTTGTTACTGAAAAAATGTAATCCGAGTTGAAAAATACGATTCCAATATACCAATTTAAATAGGTGGTGATAATCCACAATACTTTACCCCAAGATGGTTGAGATTTCACTCTTTTATAAATGTANATTTCCTGAATAATCCAACTTATTAAAACCGTGAAATATAAGGAATTNAGTATGCTGTAATTTGTGAAAATAAAGTTTGNTGGTANGGAGATGAAATCGCCTTCAACAAACCATTGAAATGAACGCGTTGAATCTAAATGCCAGAATANAACAGGATATATCATNCCTGTATACAATACCCATTTGTCTTTAAGCCATTTTTTTNGTTTTTCTTTCTCTTTTAAACAATANAGCATCATAAAACCATATTGTTGTTTCATAAAATGATAAACAGCCAAGTAAGCCATAGCTCCCCAAAATAAACGTAGGGATATTGCTGAAACGATAAAAAGAGTGGCAAATGTTATTATGGGTATGTATATTAATTTTTTCCGATGCAATATTTTATCGGATTTGTTAAAATAAGAACGAAATAATGTNCTCCAAACATGACCAACATCAATAATCAAAATAAAAATTATCCAACCCCATATTGGTAAGCTTTTCCCTTCAGAATNACTTAAAAATGCCCAAGCCCATATTAGCCATANNGGAACGAACAGTATNAATAAATCTGATTTTTTAGAAAATAACCANGTCGATTTATTCATAAAAAGATTGGTTAAATTGCGTTCCNTTAATGTAATATTTAAACAAAACGGGGTTGTGAATTGCATTAACCTCTATGGCAGCTGTGTCCCCAACAGGTTTCCCAAAATACGTTATCATTTTTAATGCGTCAGGATTTAACCAAAGGGTTTCCTTAATTGGTAATGAGTCTATTTCATGTAGTTTTTCAATCATTAATTCTTTATTCAATAACTTGGATCCTACTATCCATCCCCATTCTCCAAAGGATTGCACATGGTTATGAATTGGAAGTGTGTGTAATCCTGCTGAAGCCATGGTTTTTTGGATGCAATAGTATGCCTTGGCCTGAAAATATGGACTTGTAGCTTGGGTGATTATTGTACCCCCCATTCTTAATCTTTTTTTGCAAAACAAGTACATTTCCTTTGTATATAATCTAGAAAGTTCAATAGATCTAGGATCAGGGAAATCGATTATAATTACATCATAATAATTAGAGTCGTTTTCTAATTCTATAAATGCATCGTTGTTTACAACAGTTACTTTTTTGTTTTGATAAGAAGAATGATTGAGTTTTCTAAAAACAGGATGATTTGCACCGAAATTAGTCATGTCAGCATCTAAATCTATCAATTTAATTGTCTCGATTCCATCATGTTTTAATACNTCTCTTATTCCNCAACCATCNCCTCCACCAAGAATTAACACGTTTTTAGGATTGTTGGTCAATAATAAGGGAACATGAACCAATGGCTCATGNTATAACCATTCATCCATTGTGTTTAATTGCATACTGTTATTTAANTAAAGGATGTGTTGATTGTTAGACTCCGTAAGCGTTATTTTTTGATATTTTGTTTGCTTACTATAAACAACTTTTTCACTGTATCTACTTTGTTCTCCAAATAATATAATAGGTTTTGCATAGTAAGAACCAAGGATTATAATAACGGTAATTAGTAGTGCTGAAAGGCCTAAAATTTTNCGCCATTTTACATCAAGTCTTTTCCTAAATCTATAAAATAGGATAAGTGCAACTATTAGATTTATAGAACCTAATACGAAAGGGGTATAGGTTAAACCTAAATATGGTAATCCAATAAAGGCAAAAAATAGTCCNCCAATCAAGCTACCATAATAATCTTTTTCCATTACACTGGAAATGTTCGCTTTTAAGTCGTGATATCTACCATTAATTCTAGTTACTAAAGGGATTTCTAGGCCAATTAAAAAACCAACTAATATTGCTAAAGTATAAATGAATATCTCTATATGCACAATTACACCCATTGTTGAATAAACGGATAATGCACAAAGAGAGGTAATTAATGAAAGCAAGAGTTCTGCTCCAATAAAATACTCTAGAATGTGTTTTGTTAAATATTTACTAACTCTGCTACCCAAGCCCATTGAGAAGAGCATTATAGATAAGATAATCGTCCATTGAAAAACCGAATTACCTAAGAAGTAAGTTGCTAAAGTAGCGAGCACATATTCTGAAACGATTCCAGCAATTCCAGTAGCAAAGAGCGAACTCATTAATATTTTAGAATCTGAAATCTTCATACTTTATCTTCCGAAATAATGATTGTTNTTGTTACTGAACATACTACTAGGTGCGTCATATATTGAATTAGTCCCAGCGTATCCATCGTAGGTAATCCCGGAATAAATAAAAACTAAAAGTATGATTGCACCAGCAAAAAGGAATTTCTTGTAAATTGAACTAGAATACTTACTTGACATTGGTGGTATGTATTCTGTTATTTCCCAGTCGTGAAATAAATACAGAATTAAAAACCCTCCAAGCACGATCAGAGCAATTGCGAAATTTGTTAAGTAATTTGTACCAAGATAGACTTTATTTAATCTCATCTTAATAAACCCACTTCTGGATTCATTTTCATTTTTTGAGTATTTTGAATTAATTGTGAAATAGTAAATTCCTGGTTTTTTAATTACAATTGAATATTCAGCATTACTTTCTGAATAGGAACCATCTCTATCTCTTTCATAATATANATCTTTAGAAGCTCCTGTGATATAATTTTTATTNTCATCCAACAAGAGCATTGAAAGTGAGCACCAATTATTAGAGTACCTATTTAAATTGTGTTCTACAGAAAGNTTGTAAAGACTTGTTCCGTTTACTTCTACAGGGCCAATTATTTCATTGTTTTTAATATTTCCAGATGATATTTCTGAGGAGAATGTCGCAAAGACTATTCGAAATACCATTATAGTTATACCTATGGCGAATAGTGAAATTACATGTGGTAAATATTTAGTTCTTAAAGCATTTGAATCATTAATAGCAGCGTTTCTTTGTTCCCTTCTCCTGTTTAGGATAATTCTTCGCATTTGGTCGAGCTCCTGTTTTGATCTCCTCATGCATTTACAGTATTAATAGCATTTACACCTCTCTTGATTACTTGAAAATCAAGGTTTTTACACTCGAATTTTTCCTTTAAAAATTCTAGCGCTTTTGTGTAATCCATCTTATCAGAACAAGTGAATAAATCAACTGCAGCATAGTTATTCTCCGGCCATGTGTGAATGGCAAAATGACTTTCTTCGATCACAACTACTCCGGAAATTCCTTGAGGTGCAAATTTGTGAAACACTGATTTTACAATTGTTGCCCCTGCAATAATTGCAGCTTTATTTAAATGTGACTCAGTAATAAGTATATCGTCGATGATTTTATTTGAGCAGTTGTTAAACTCTGCAATAATATGTAATCCTAGCGCCATTTTATTGTATTAAAAACACCATGTCAATAAAATAGAAGCTCCAATATATGCAGTTGCCTCAATCAATCCGCACCCAATGTTTGGTTTATGTTGATTAACTAATTCATCGGTTAAGCTATATCCTGAGAGCAAGATCTTATCTGTAACAATACGTGTAAGTGGTAACGTNATTAAACCAATAATGATAAGAGTTCCAATTGCAACACTTGCTTCAGAAATCGTATCATAGTGATTAGATACCGCATATGATAATATAATTGCCATACCTATAATTGTTCCAGCAAATCCAACTCCAACAGCAACGTTATCTTTTTCAATTTCATCGTGGATGTCGAAAGGCGTAATGATATTGTAAAGTACAGAAGATAGTATTAGAGCAATTTGAGCAATTGCCCAATAGAGAATAATAACATCAAAACTAACAGCCCCTTTACTTGCGCCAAAAATTATTAAACCCGTTGCAATATAATTTGCAGCTTCTATAACCCCAGATCCTACATTCTCATC
>JGI24539J26755_10001620_pt1 | contig 10367 bp, 12 predicted proteins | sample NorSeaMetagenome_2_FD_26755 | JGI IMG/M metagenome (IMG submission 26755)
ATCTAATATCTTTGTCTTTTTCTTCTAGGATTATCAATATGAGATAATTGCATTAGAAAATTATTATTATTGTGATATTCTTCAATATCTTTTTCATATTCGCTCATATTTAGAATATTACTCCACCTATTAATACGAGGAATCATTTTATATAAATTATCAATATATGTATTATGTGCCATAAATTCAATATCTTTTCGTTTTAATTCATTTTCATAATATGCAATGCTATTTTTCGCATATGTAATTTCTTCATTTAATGTTTCTAGTTCATCCGTATATTCTTTTTTGATAGATAATGTAGTAAAATAAGTTGGATTTGATGACTCATAATATAGAAAATTATCAAGACTTTTGATAGATAGATTAATTTCATCAATATGTTTATTAGTATAATTACAATCATTATTAAAGGAACTAATATACTCTTTTAATTTACTACATTGTGTTTTTTTGTTTTGAACTATTTTTCTAGTATCATAAATTTCTTGGTGAATTTTAAAAGCGGTATTAAGTTCGTTAGTCATGTTAGGTATAAATAAAGAATATAATCATTTTTTTTTTATATAAACTATTTAAAAAAAGGTTTTTGTTTTAGTATTAATTAAAAAAAAATGATTATATTATGTAAATATATATATCAAATATGTTCAAGGAAACAGTAAATCAAATCGATATTAACTACGAAACTAATAATAATAATGTTAATTTTAAACTAAAATTTGGTAAAGGAAAAAATAGTTATGATGTAATGGATTCTAAAGAAAGAACAAACTATTTACAGCAATATGATATTGAAGTATATGAGAGTGAAGATAATAAAGGTTATAGAATCTTATGCGACGATAGTCCTTTAGTAGTAGATATTTCAAATATCAATATTATTGGTAAATCTGGATATGATTATGCGGTTGGTTTTGCAGTGGATAATGAAGAACCCGAATATCGAAATGAAGAATCAATTATTCCATGTAATATTGACAGAGATGGAACAATGTGGTCATTGCCAAACAATAAATATAATAGTTATAAATTTGATCAAAATCCCAATGGTCAATATCAATGGCAAACAAAAAAAGCGTGCGAAGTTGGTTATAAACCAACCGAAGAAGAAAAAGAACTTGGTCTAGAAGAAACAACAGAAAAAACAGGCATTATGTATATTACATTTATGTTAATGTACAAAGAAAAAGAAATATACGAAAGTGATAATTATAGAGGCGCAACTCGTGGTATTACAAGAAGTGGAGGTGCAACAAGAGGCGGTGGTCTTCGTGGGGGTGGAGATAAACAAGAAGACAGTATTGCTGGTCGTTTTGGATATGGTAATGCCGCGACAACTTCATCAAAAAAATCTGAATTTAAATATCTACCGGATACAGAAAGATATGTATTACCTGTTCGTGTAAGAATTAATAGTAATAGTATTGAAACAAATACAAATTGTTCGCAAAATCTTAAGGGCGCAAATGTAAATGAATTAAAAAGAAAGACAATGGTAGTACCATTTTAATAATTATATGGAGTTATAATGGTTTCTTTAAATAATTTATTCATAAAATGATTTTTAACTAATTTTTCATTTTCTTTATATTTTATATTTTTTTTAATATCAATTAAATCATTAACATTATAAATATTGCTATCTATATTATTTAATAAATATTGTTTAATAAAAGTATCGACATATTCGTCGGTAATAGTTTCTTTATTGTCATAATTACGAAAATTGTTAATATTGTAATTTTTAGTATTATTAGTTATATTTGATATATTATTAAAAGAGTTTTCAATATTAATATCTTTTAAATATGTATTATTTTTAATATCAAAATCAGTAATAACACCAATTACATTAATATATATAATAAAAAATTTATCATTATTATAATAAACTAATATATTTGCATGTTTAGCATTGATTGTATTATCATGTAATAATAAGTCAATATTTAATAGTAGATTATCTTTATTATTATAATTAATTTTAATATTTTTAAGTATACTATAAATTATTTTAATATTATAAAAAGCAATAATATTTGCAATATATTTATAAAATTTATTGTAAATATTATAATGTAAATAATTAGCAGTTATCCAATTACTCCATTTAATATTTTCTGAAATATTAATTAATGTTTTAATATTATTATTAATATTGAATATTTTATTTAGTTTATTTTTAAATTCATTATCACTTTTAGGTATAGAATTTATATAATATTTAGGTTTATATTTTTTATCATATAATGTTAAATAATATGATTTATTTTTTTTGGTATCATTATCGTGATATATTATAAAATTTTCTACAAAATATTTAGAACTAATAATAAATGTGATAATAATAATTGATAATATTAATATAGGTTTAATAGCTTTCATATTTCTTCTTAATATAATATTATATTTATAATAGAAATATGTATTCAAGAAAATATATAATAGTAATGATATATATAACTTTGTTATTATTATTATTTACTATTAAACCATTTTTACTATTCGATAATAACGGNGATATAAAACATTATAATTATGAAAAAAATAATATAATAAGTATAGAAATAATACTACCAATANTAATAATAATATCATTTATAATATATATGATAATAGATATAGCAATTTAAGAGAATAGTAAATAAATAATATAAATGAAAGAATTGATAGAAGAATTATTAGAAAAGAATAAAAATAAAAAAAATATATCTTTTGATAGTTGTATAATAATACATGGAAAAAGCGGGATAGGTAAAACTTATAAAATAAATAAAATATGTAATGAATTAAAATTAAATACAATACGTTTTACACCAAGTAATGTAAATAATAGCTATGATTTTGAAGATTTATTACAAAAAAAAACTACAACTAAAAAGAATGTAGTAGATATATTTAATAATGTTAATAATGATAATAGAAAATTAATTCTAATAGATGATTATGATATATTAATATCAATAGATAGAACAATAAATTCAACATTATATAATATATTAAATAGTAAAAAAAATAAGAATATATGTATAGTATGTATTTGTAATACGGAAATATTAAAAAAAATTGGAAATATAAAAAAAAAATGTAAAATATTTGAATGTGAAAAATTAAATAAAATAGAAATTAAAAAAATATTAAAAAACAATAAAAAAATTAATGAAAAAAAATTAGAGCAAATAATAAATAAAATAGACGGAAATATAGCAAATGGAATAATTATGATAGAAGATGAAAGTAATAAAGAAGTAGACACAATAATAGATATTGAATATATTTATAAAAATAATATAAAAATAGATAATATAATTAGATTAATATCTACAGATACATGGTTAATATCATTAAGATTTCATGAAAATTTGATAAATGTTTTAAAAAATAGAAAAAGTGACTTAAAAAAAAAAAATATATATTATAAAAATTTTATTAATGATTTTTGTTTATTTGATTTATTGATAAATAGAAATTTAATTGAACAAGCGATTGATATAATTAGTTATCAAATTTTTATTTTATCGAATATAGAAATTAAAAATAAAACAATAAAGACTGATAATAACTTTACTAAATTATTAAGTTATTTATCATTACAAAAAAAAAATACTAAAAAAGGATTCAATTATAATAGTCATTATTATCAAATAGGAAGTTATCATATTAATTGTATTAATATAAATTTGTATTCTTAAAATAGATAAGTATAATTATAGATGGATATACCTAAAGGTCAAACAAATTCATTATTTAATAGTCCAGGAAGAGCATCTGCAGGTATCACAAATACTGCTACAAATGCTGTAAGAAATACCGCTTCAACAGTTACAAATACAATTAAAAATAGTGTGCAAAATATGGGAAATAAACCCGAAACAATAATTGGTTTAATTATAGTAATAATATTTGCTGGTATTGTAGCATGGTTAATGTATCGTTTTGTAACAAAAACAGTGTTTAATCAATCAAAATTAGTTGTAAGTGGAACAAAAATACCAGTATTATGTAATAAACTTAATAAATTCAGTTTAGATTATAAATTACCATCTGGGAATGGATTAAAAAGAACATATACATTCTGGATATATATTAAAGATATGGCGCATCAATATTTTAAAAATGTATTATATATTGGTAATGAAACACAATTAAAAGATAGATCTCCTCAAATATTTTTAGATAAACAAAAAAATAAATTGTTCATAAGATTTTCTAAAAAACAAGATTTTTATAACAAAGATCAATATCAAGATTCTGTAGAATGGGGAGAAAATGGTGGTGGATCATCCATCGAAGAATTTTTCCAATCAGGTGCTGAAGGTGTTTTAGGTCCGTATACTTCAAAATTCAAAGACTATATGAAACAAGGGGTGTGTATTGAATATGTCCCTATACAACGATGGGTTCATATTGGTATAGTAATAAATGATTATGGAACAAGTACAGGTGGTAGCATAGCAACATATGTTGATGGTGATTTAGTAGGAATTGCTGGACAAGGTGAAACAATGAGAGGTCTAGGAGAAGATTTAGATGGTGTACACAAATATGATATTACAAATCTAGATTTAGATAAAAACGACAATTTAATAGTTGGTGGAGAACATGATCCTGATACTACACCTGGATTTGCTGGATTATTATGTAAATTTACGATGTTTAATTATGATTTAAATGACCGAGATATACATAATAATTATAATGAAGGACCAATAGATAATTTTATGGCCAAATTAGGTTTAGGTGCATATGGTGTTAGAAATCCAATTTATAAAATGAATTAAATTTAAGGATAATTATTTTTATATTATTATAAAGTTTAAAAAAATCATATTATATTAGTAGAGTAATTATAAAAAGTATGATATCACTAATAATTCAGGCGATATTGGGTATATTTGTTGTATTAATACTTTTATTAATAGCATTCATGATATATAATTATGAAAGATTAAATATAATAAAAAATTCAAGAAGTATTAAAAAGAAAATTCCTATATTTAATGGAATTTATGATTATTCTTTGTATCACAATACCGAATATAATACTTTTTTAGCAAATTCTAATACATTTAGAGATTTAGCACCATCTATAAATCAAGCAGGTGGGGCTGAATATACATATAATTTTTGGTTAAATATCAATAGAAAAGCATTATTAGAATCAAATCCCCATAGTGAAGATATTATATTATTTATGAGAGGAAGTATGTTACAAGTACCGTATGCAAATAATGGAACCGGTGGTAAAAATTGTTTATTGGAAAAGAATGGTAAATACATTCTTGTTAAAAATCCTTTAATAAGAATGAAAAATGACGGTACTTCAATTATAGTAGAATATAATACATTAACAAATCCCGATGCTTATAGATCTGATGGTACAACATTAATAAAATGTGATACTGGTAAATGGGATGATAGAAACGGTGGTTTATTGGGTGTATATAACATGACATCATCAGAATATGATAATAAATGGTTTATGTTTACCGTAGTAATAAAAGAAATAACACCTGAAAACGATGTTCTTAATAAATTCAAAACATCATGTAAAATTTATTTAAATGGTATTAATATGTTAGATAGAGTGGTTGAAGCTCCGTTTAATGGAGCATCTGATAAATCACCTGGTTCTGCAGCAATGAAACATAATAAATCACCATTATATTTAAATCCTGGTAATCTATTAACAGATGACAATAATATACTATCGGATAAAATATTCCAAAATAGTGAATTAAGTCCTTTACAAATGTCTGATTTATCTTATTTTAATTATGCCGCAAATGAAAATCAAATTAAATCATTATTTAAATCTGGTTTTAGTAAAGAACCGTTTAAATTAGCAGAAAAACCAGGTATTACTTATTATCCAATAGCAAATGTTACTTCTGGAACATCTCATAATAGTGTAAAACCATATTAATAATATATAAAATTAATTAAAAATATTCATATAAGTTAGTATTTAATGAGTAGTAGTGGTGGTTTAGTTCAATTAATTAATGATTCTAATACTGACGAATTTTTAGCAAAGAAAGATGATTATGATGAATTGTTTAAAAACTATGAGAAAACAAATAAAATGGCAAAAACAATTAAAAAAATTGATTTTCAAACAGCACCTATTTTATATTCTCAAAATAGTGCAACAAATATATTTACATCAAACAATTTAAATGATAATTCAGAAGATTTATTAACAAATACTTATTTTTGTTGTGAATTACCTGAAATATATTCAGATAGAACATTAAAATTTAAATGGATAAAAAATATTGGTTTATCTATGATTAAAGAAGTAGAATTTAAAATTGGAGATGTAACTATGGAAAAATTAACAGCAGATTGGTTAAATATTTGGTATGATTTATCAATAGATAAAACTGGATTTGATAATATAACTGGAAATAGCGCTAAATTAAATAATCCAGTTGTTTTTAATAACAAAAAAGTAATTATTAAAAATAATAAATTAGATTTCAAATATTATCCAAATTCTTCACAGGAAAATAATATACCTTCAATAAAAAAAACAAAATTAACAATACCATTAAATTTTTGGTTTACTAAAGAATTAAAAACAGCATTACCTATTGCATTTTTTGATAGAATAACAGTTAAAATAAGTATAACATTAAAAGATGCTGAAGATTTATATACATTATATTCAAATGAACTTGATCAAGATCTAAGTCCTTCATTATATAACGAATTATATAATACTAATTATGAACTAAAAGATTTTTTAAAAGAAGAACTAAAAAATAATGTAATAAATATTAATGCATATATACAAAAAGAAGGTTTTTTATTAGCAACTGATGAATTATCTTATCTTATATCGATAGGTAGAAAGAATTATATATTAGATGATATACAAATAATTGAAAAAAGTTTATTACTTAATACAAATATACAAACAATAGATATGGGAACTATTTCAAAACCAATTAAAGAAATTATTTGGATATTAAGAAGAGAAGACTCNTCTAGAAATTTTAANAATCATATTAATTTTACAGCATCATATAACACTAATAGNGAATATGATATATTAAATAATGCAACATATAAAGTTGCNAATGAACATAAAATTTTTGAAGAGTTAGATTCCTCTTATTTATCATATTTTCCATGTATAAATAATCACACCAAAATACCAATAATACCAAATATATATGTATATAATTTTGCAAAAAAACCTGAAGGGCCAGATTCAACAGGTCATTTTAATGCAACTAATATGAGTAATAAATTTTCATTAAAATTGAATACATTTAATTTAGATGATGAGAACTATAATTTTAATTTAAAATTAAACAAACTTATTAAATTCAAGGACATTGATAAATCTTTATCAGAATATAAGATTAAAATTTTTGTAGTATGTTATAATTTTATAACTATTTCAATAAATGACGCTAAAAGATTAATATAATATATGTAATTAATAGTTAGAAAGTTAAATGGATTTAACTTTTTTTATAATATGTTTAATATTAATTTATTTAATTTATTATTTAATAGGTTGTATTCAATCATTAAATAACGAACTTAAAGAAGTTAAAAATAAATGTGTTGATGTTAAAAAAGGAGAAGAATTTAAAGTAAATACAGAAAATATAGAGTCTACATTAAAAGAGAAAACTCTAACCACTTTAGAATTGATAAAAAAATTATTTAACAAATAAATAACTAGTATATTATTTTTATTAAAATATATAATAATATTAATATAAATGATATAGTAATAATATATGATACAAAATATATAAATTCAAAAAAAAATTTCGGTTCAATATTTGCATTTAATAAATAAACTAACTTAAACCAAAATAGTCTTATAAATGAAAATACTGGCCAATTTTTTGAATTTTCTGTTTCTTCAATTACTTGAAAACATAAAGGTTTATAATAATAATATTTATTATTATTATTATAGTTTTGAAAAATATCCCAGCAAAATATTTTTTCATAATTATAATTTAAAATATCATTTCTTAATTTTTTTGTAAATACAACAGAATGTGTATAAATATTTATAATTCCTCTATATATAGATTTAGAATAAGGTATAAATAAAAATGGTAATGTACCAAAATAAAAAGATATCTTATTTTCTATATTATTTTTTAAAAAATTATTAATTGTTTTAATATCGTATTTATCTATTTTATCAAATATAAAGTCGTCTTCTAAAATCAAAATATTATCATAATTATGTTTTTTTGCATGTTTAAAACAAGTTATATTACAATCTACTAAATCCTTTGCTGTATTAGTTATATATTTACTTTTATTACATTTTTTCCAACCTTTGTTAACTAATATATGTATTTTTTTTGTTGGTGTTATATTAGTCAATTGTTCTTGTATATTTTTTAATCTTTTAATATTACCTTCTAAATATATTATATATGTCGCATCAATAGAATCATCGAATAAACCTTGTGTATTATTTTTAGTTATAATTTTATAACAATTATTCATTAATATAGTATAATTTAAAAAAAAACTAAAATATTACATAACCGTATTTTTAAACCAGTTATATATATCAATAACTGTTCTAGGACCTTTATATTCCGTTAATTTCATACCATTTTTTGTTATTTGTATATGTGGAAATCCTCTAATACTATGTTTTGAACATAATTTTTCATATTCAGGATTTGATGGACCGATCTCAACTGCAAATTTACCTAATTCGGGATGTGTTGAAATTTTACCCCAAGTAGTTTTAAAATTAACACAATGACCACAACCAGCCATTGTATATAATTCTAATTTTGTATCATCTGTTGTAAATCCTTCTTTATTGCTATTATTTGGTTTACTTATTACTTTTGGAGGAAGAGGATTTGTAAATTTATCGTTTCCTCGTTTTAATTTAGCAAATTGTTCTTTATTGCTAAAATGTTGTTTAGTGCCACAATTTGAAAATGTTTCAATAATATCTAAGTCTCTTGTGATATTATTTATTTTAGAATTATTCATAAAAAGAGGTATTGAAAATACTAATAACAATACCAATAATCCAAGCAATATAATAGTTGTTGTATCAAAATAATTATTTTTATTTGTCATTTATACTAATTAATTAACTAGAAAATAATTTTGTATATAATTGATTTTATTAAAATCTATATTATAAAATAGCAATAAATTATATTCATTTGTTTGATTTAAAATAGATTGAATATTAATATTATTGCTTTTAATTAATATAATTCTATCGTCAATATAAGAAATATCTGTTTTATTATTTATAATGTATGATGAATTATTATTAGCATCTAGAAAAGATTTAAATAAATTAATATCAAATAATTCGGATATTATTACAACAGTTCTATATATATTGTAATTTTCATAATAAAAATCAATCTCTTTTAAAAAATCATTCATATATATTTACTATTATTTATAAAATATCTAATAATATATATATATATTATTAGATATTCTTAAATAAAATAGTTTAAGAATATAAGTAATACTAAATTTAAGATATGAATAATGATGATAATGATATTATTAAAATTGATTTAGATATTTTTCAAAAAAAAGTAAAAAATTATAATTATAATGATATCAATATAGATACTTTAAATAAAAAAAAAACTAATTTAATTGCAAAATTTTCTTGCTTTAATGAAAAATATGATTCTAAATTTTTATGGGAAAAAAAGAAAATGAAAAAAAATGTTTTTAAATCTAATTGGAATACAAATAAGTCAAATATAAATCATCATATCGAACCGCAAATAAATAATGATAAAAAACTATATACTTTTACGACAAATAAATTTAATATAGATAAAGATAAAAAATTATTTATATCATTTTTAAATAAAATTTCAAATAATAATAAAGATACAATTGGTAATAATATAAAAAATATTATTAAAAATTATGATAATATAGAAGAATTATTAGATATAATATACATATATATAGGAAAAAATAATGATAAAATATATGTTGAATTTTTAAAAGATATAATTAATATTGATAAAGATATATTTTATAATTCCTTAAAAAATATAAAATATATTATAAATGAAAAATATATAAAAAATAATATATTACTAGATGAAAATTATGATGATTTTTGTGATTTTCAAAAAGACAAAACAAAATATTTAAATTTGTTTGATTCGTATATTATCATAATAAATGATACAAACGATAATAATATTATCAATATTATGGAAAATATATCAAATAATATTATATCAATAATTGATAATTTAGAAAATAGTAAAAGTTATATAATTAATTATTATTTAGAGTTATTATTAATTTTGAAAAAAAAAATAGATATAAATAAATTTAATATAGATATATCTAAATATGAT
>JGI24539J26755_10001624_pt1 | contig 10357 bp, 11 predicted proteins | sample NorSeaMetagenome_2_FD_26755 | JGI IMG/M metagenome (IMG submission 26755)
ACATTAAAAGACGATTGGGGTATTTATGTACCTGAAGTAAAATATCTATCACCTGAGCCACTTGTCGATTATACTAATCTAGCTCTCACCAAATATAGTAACGTCCACTTCGTTGGAGATGCTTTATCAGCTAGGGGTATAACGGTAAGTGGTGCACAAGGGACATATGTTGCAGAACATATATTAAAAAATTAGGATAACGCGTATAAATTTCGTATATTTACGATAAATAATAATATTATGGGAATAGAAACAGGACAAGAGTACCCAAAATCAAGGAAATTAAAAAAAGCAGATGGTACTATTGCTTATATTTGGGATGGTAAACTACATAATTGGGATGGACCTGCTTATATTCCAGAAGGAAATGATAGGAAGGCAGAATATTATCTTTATGGGATGCTAAAAACAAAGGATGATTGGAAGGAAATGAGAAGCCAAAGAGAGGGTATTCCATTTTATAAGAACCAATCAATGAAAAATCAACTATCAGATTATAGAAACTAAGATATGAAAATAGGTTTATGTGGTACAATGAGTGTAGGTAAAACTACATTAGTAAATGCTTTAAAAGAATTAAAGCAATTTAAGGATTATAATTTTGCAACCGAACGTAGTCAACATTTAATGTCATTAGGTATTCCTTTAAATACTGATTCAACATTAAAAGGACAAACAGTGTTTTTAGCTGAAAGGTGTGGTGAATTAATGCATGATAATATAATTACAGACAGAACTATACTTGATGTAATGGCGTTTACAATGAATGCTAAATCTATACCTTACCAAGATAAAGAAGCATTTGAAACCTACGCTAGTGAATTTATTAGAGAGTACGATCACATATTCTATATATCTCCTCATGGGTTAGAAATTGAAGATAATGGCATACGTGAAACAGATGAACATTATAGAGATTTAATTGATTTTACAATTACAACATTAATCAAAAGACACGGACATAAAGCGGGCACAATAGAAAAAATATCGGGTTCAACAGAAGAACGTATTCAACAAATATTAAATGTTACTAAACTTTAACATATTTATAATAAAATACCTTTATAATGAAAAAATCCGAATTAAAAAAGTATATTAGAGAAAATATAATATCCGAATTATCTGAATCTACCGAAGATGAAATTGCAAAAACTAAAGAACTTACTCAAGCCGTTCAAGATTTAGAATCAGCTAAAAAAGAAGCAGGGATTGAAGAAGGAGCAATAGACCCAGCTGAATATGGTGACATAGGAGCTGCATATTTGAAAGGATTTAATAAACCACATAGTTTAAATGCCGATGATTTAGAAACTCTTGGACGTAAAATTGTAAAACAATTATATAAGGGTGATTTTAAAGCTGCTAAAGCTAAATTTATAAAAGAAGAAATTCCTGTAACTGAAGATGAAGAAGAAGTATTTAACCCTGATGCTAAAGTTAAAAAAACTAAAGGTTTAGCTAAAGCAAAAGAAGAATTAGCTTTATTAACTCGTGAGATGAAATCATTGGCTAAAAAGTATTCTAAAGCTGAAGGTGCTGATAAAGAAAAATTAGTTAAAATCTTAAAAGATAAAACTAAATTAAAAAAAGAACTAGAAAGTATTCTAGATAATAAGAAGATATAATGTCATCTAAAGAAAGGTTTTTATATTTCGCCATAGTATTTTTTGGTGTCTATTATTTAGTTAATATGTACTCCTCAAATGAGGAAGAATATATTACTGAATATAATAGTAAAATAGAAGCCTTAAATGATAAAATAAATTCTTTACATAACATTAATGAAGATCTAACATCAGAAATTGGTGTATTAAATATACAAATATCAGTACTAGATCAAGAAATTAGTAAGCAAGATAGCAAAATAGTTATATTAAAAAAACAAACAAATGAGAAAGTTAATAATGTTGATTCTTATAGGGATGATGAGCTTAAACAGTTTTTCACAGAACGTTATAGACAGTACCTCGATTCGATTACAAAAACCAATAGTCCGTCTAGTAATTAAGGACTTAATAACTGGAGATAGTTTTAAAAAAGAATTAAGTTTAATAACAACTAAATACTCATTCTTAGAAAATAAAGTAGTATTAAAAGATAGCGTTATTAATAATCTTAATTTTCAAATTAATAATTTTAATTCTATACTATCAACTAAAGGATCTCAATTAGAATTTACTAAACAATTAAACGATAAGTTAAGACTTGAAATTAAAAAACAAAGGCTTAAAAATAAAATTTTAGGTGGTGCTGGTTTAGTAGCAATAGGTGGGGTAATACTTATATTAAAATAACTGCATGTCAGATTTAAAAAAAGTTATACGCCAAGAATATCTTAAATGTGCTAAGGACCCAGTACATTTTATGCGTAAATATTGTTATATACAGCATCCACAACGTGGCCGCATACAGTTCAACCTGTACCCATTTCAAGAAAAGGTATTAACGTTATTTCAACAAAACGACTATAGTGCCATATTAAAATCTAGACAGTTAGGTATATCAACTTTAGCAGCTGGTTACTCATTATGGTTAATGACATTTCATAAAGATCGAAATGTATTAGCACTAGCAACTACACAAGCAACAGCAAGAAATTTAGTAACAAAAGTGCAATTCATGTGGGAAAATTTACCCTCATGGCTTAAAGTAGATTCTGCTGAAAACAATAAATTATCATTAAGGTTAATTAATGGTTCAAAAATACAAGCTAAATCCTCTAATGCCGATGCTGCACGTTCAGAAGCAGTATCTTTACTAATTATTGATGAAGCAGCTTTTATTGATAATATTGCTGAAACATGGGCATCTGCACAACAAACCCTAGCAACGGGTGGTGGTGCTATTGTATTATCTACTCCTTATGGTACTGGTAATTGGTTCCATCAAACATGGGTTAAAGCCGAACAGGGTGAAAATGAATTTTTACCTATTAAATTACCTTGGTATGTCCACCCAGAAAGAGATCAAAAATGGAGAGATGCACAAGATTCATTATTAGGAGATCCTAGATTAGCGGCACAAGAATGTGATTGTGATTTTAGCACTTCAGGTGATATTGTATTTTATAATGAATACTTAGAATTTTATGAAAAAACCCACATTAAAGAACCTTTAGAACGTAGAGGTGCAGATCAAAACTTATGGGTTTGGGAATCACCTGACTATACAAGAGATTATATTGTAGTAGCCGATGTTGCTCGTGGTGATGGAAAAGATTTTTCTACATGCCATGTAATAGATGTTGAAAATAATGTACAAGTTGCAGAATATAAAGGGCAATTAGGTACTAAAGAATTTGGACATTTATTAGTAGGATTAGCTACAGAATATAATGAAGCCATGTTAGTAATAGAAAATGCTAATATTGGTTGGGCAACGATACAAGTAGCTATTGATAGACAATATTCTAATCTTTACTATTCACAACGGAGTGACTCCCCAAATGCTAGTTCGTATTTTGATAGATATCAAGACCATTCAAAAATGGTAGCTGGTTTTACAATGTCATCCAGAACACGACCTATGGTAATAGGTAAATTTCAGGAGTACATATCAGATAAAGGCGTAACTATCCAATCTAGAAGATTGGTTGAAGAAATGAAAGTGTTTATTTGGAAAAATGGTAGAGCAGAAGCCCAAACTGGATATAATGATGATTTAGTAATGGCATTTGGTATAGCTATGTATATTAGAGATACAGCATTAAAATTAAGCCAACGTGGTTTAGACTCGGCAAAAAATGTATTAAACAATATGTCTGTAAATAGAACCCCTTACCAAGGGGGTTATGGGGGTAACCAAGATGGTAAAAACCCCTATGAACAAAACTTTGGAAATGGCAAAGAAGACATTAGATGGCTCTTCTAAATCATATTTATAATAATAATAACAAATTATGGCTAACAAAAGCGTATTTACAAGATTAAAAAGATTATTTTCAACTGATGTAATCATCAGAAATGTTGGGGGTAATCAAGTAAAAGTAATAGATAGTGGTAAAATTCAATCTACGGGTGAATTAGAAACTAATTCTTTAGTTGATAGATATAATAGGATATATTCTACTAGTCCATCTTCACTTTATGGTGCCCAATTTAATCAAAATTATCAGTACCTAAGACCTCAATTATATTCAGAATATGATTTAATGGACCAAGATGCTATTATAGCCTCTGCCTTAGATATATTGGCTGATGAATCTACCTTAAAAAATGATATGGGAGAAGTACTTCAGATTAGAAGTGCTAATGAAGACATACAAAAAATATTATATAATTTATTTTATGATGTATTAAACATAGAATTTAATCTATGGATGTGGATTAGACAAATGTGTAAATATGGTGATTTTTTCTTAAAATTAGAAATTGCAGAAAAATTTGGTGTATATAATGTTATACCTTATACAGCTTACCANATTGAAAGACAAGAAGGATACAATCCTGAAAATCCTGCAGAAGTAAGATATAAGTACGCCCCGGATGGGATGGATAATTTAAGTTCAGGTATGTACCCAGTAGCAGGTGCTGGCGCTAATTTGCAAAATGAGTCTGGTATTTTCTTTGACAACTATGAAATGGCTCACTTTAGATTAATTTCTGATGTTAATTATCTTCCTTATGGTAGAGCATATATTGAACCAGCAAGAAAATTATATAAGCAATATGTGTTAATGGAAGATGCTATGTTAATACACAGAATAGCACGTGCCCCAGAAAAACGAATATTTTATATGAATGTTGGTTCTATACCACCAAATGAAATAGAAACGTTTATGCAGAAAACAATTTCTCAACTTAAACGTACACCATTTCAAGATAATAAAACTGGAGAATACAATTTAAAGTATAACCAGATGAATATGTTAGAAGATTTCTATATTCCAATTAGAGGAAATGATGCAACTACTAAGATAGAAACAACACCTGGATTACAGTATGATGGTATTCAAGATGTAGAATATTTAAGAGGTAAATTATTTGCTGCACTTAAAATTCCAAAAGCATTTTTAGGATATGAAGAAGGTGTAGAAGGTAAAGCAACATTAGCACAGCAAGATATTAGATTTGCACGTACTATTGAAAGAATACAAAGAATAATGTTATCTGAATTAAATAAAATAGCATTAGTACATTTATATACACAAGGGTATACAGATGAAACTTTAACAAATTTCACAATCCAAATGTCTAGTCCTTCTATTATATTAGAACAGGAAAAGGTTGAATTATTAAAATCAAAAACCGAATTAGCTGGTACAATGTTAGAACAAGGTTTGGTACCATCTGATTGGATATATGATAATGTTTATCACTTTAGTGAAGACCAATATGATGAATATAGAGATTTAGCTAGACAAGATGCTAAACGTAAATTTAGAATTGACCAAATTGCAGCAGAAGGAAATGACCCAGTAGAAACTGGTAAATCATATGGTACTCCTCATGATTTAGCCTCATTATATGGTAAAGGAAGAACAATGTCTGATCCAGGTAATGTACCTGATGGTTATAATGAAGATGATCCACAATTAGGACGTCCACAAGATTCTATTACTAAAAGAAATACTCAAGCAGATAACTTTGGTAAAGATAGATTAGGAGTTAAACGTATGAAAGATATAGATAAAAATGATGGTAGTTCTCTTAATCCTAAATCTAAAGGTAGTCCACTAGCTCTTGAAAGTGCTACTACAGTTTATTTACAAAATAAACAAATATTTGAAGCTTTAGACAAGAAAAAATTGGTATTTGAGAAAGATAAAGACAATACTTCGTTATTAGATGAATCTCAATTGAAGGAACAATAATTTTTACATATTTATAAATAAATATATTTTGATGAAGATAAAACATTCAAAGTACAAGAATACAGGCATATTATTTGAGCTGTTAGTACGACAAATTACCGCTGATACTTTAAAAGGTGGTAATTCACCAGCTATCGATATATTAAAAGAATATTTTATTAATACTAGCTTAGGTAAAGAATATAAATTATATGAATCTATCCTAAAATCTAAAGTATTAAATGAAGGTAGAGCAAATATGGTTATTGATACTATATTAGGGGCATCTACTCGATTTAATAGAACTTCATTAAAAAAACAAAAGTATAATTTAATTAATGAAATTAAAAAACATTATAATATAGAATCTTTTTTTGGTTCAAAAATATCTAATTATAAAGAATTAGCTTCTTTGTATACTTTAATAGAAAGTTCTAATTCTAAAAATGTTAAAAATACTAACCAAGTATTAGAAAATAAAATTACATTACTAGAGCATTTAACTAAAAAAGAAATTGAAAATACTTCTAAACAAACGGTACTAAATGAGTTTTCTAAATATGATAAAGATGTAAGAACTTTAACTTACAAGATATTATTAGAAAAGTTTAATAATAAGTATGATGTACTAACAGATGACCAGAAACAAGTACTTAAAGAATATATTAATTCTGTAGATTCAACACCTGATTTAAGAAATTTTTACAATAATAAAATCTTAGATCTAAGATCTACATTAAAAGAAATAACTAAGAACATTAAGGATAAAGCTACTCAAGTAAAAATTACTGAAGTAACTAAATTTTTAACTGAATTAAAGAAAACTGATAAAGTTGGAGATAGCAACTTAGTCGACCTGTTACGTTATTATCAACTAGTAAATGAAATTCAGATAGCAAATGGCAAAAAAATATAAACTTAAAGAATTTGAAATAGGTGATGTAAAAGTTGATAATGGTACTAAATCTACCGTTACTGATATTAATCCTACTACGGGTGCTATATCTTGGTCTATTTCACAAATACCTAATATAGATAGATTACTTGATGAATCTGATGCTTTAGTTAAAACTGCCAAAGGTGTTTATACTAAAGTTAAAGATGATAAAGTATTTTTAGATATTTATCAACAAGCAAGATCACTTAGAAACGTTATTCGAACTCACACTAGAAACAACTACCCTGAAGAATATAAAAAATCTAGGGGGGTGAATGAAGAAGATGTAGACGAAGCATCTATGTCAGGTGCCGCAGGTGCTTATTTAACACCATATGCTTTTAGAAAAAAAGGATCTAAACCCGATGATGAAGCTTATAAAGAATTAGGCTATAAAGTAGTAAAAGAAAAAGCTTTACCTGTAGTTAGAAAAAAATTAGCAAAGGTACCTAAAGCAAAAAAAGTAGCATCTAAATATAAAATGAAAATGCCCTCAGGTGTGGTAAGTTCATTAGGTTATACTATGGATGAAGGTGCTTTAGGGGATGGTGCTGATTTAGGCCCAGGTCCAAAAGCAGGACCTGAAGGTGTTACTGATAGTGCTTATACTAAACAATTTAAATTTAAATTAGTTCCTAAAACCAAAGATGGTACTTATGTGCAGAAGGGTTCAGGAATGATAGTTAAAAATTTATTTTAATATGTATAATCGTAATATAAAAGAACAAGAAGATAAATTAGCTAAGTTCCATGAGGAACGTATAGTTTCTTTTGATAAATTAGAATCTAGATTAATAGAAATAAAAAAATTAATTAAACTAGGTAAAATAGAAACAATAAAATATTACAGAGAAAACCCGGATAGCTACTCCGTCGTAATTGGCACGGATATGTTAAACGATTATTTTAACGATATAGAAACATTATTACAACAAAATTAAATATGAAATCAGCAGAAAAACTTTTTAAACAACTTACAGAAGAATTTTCTTCTAAAAAAGAATTAATTAACGAAGAACTAGGTCAAATTGTAACCTTAAAACCCCTAGTACAGATGGAAGCATCTGTAAAAGAACCATTTTGGAAAAATTTCGAAAAGTTTTTAGCTGAAGGTGGAGCTTTAGAACCTCTTGTTAATAATGAAGATAAAGTTAAATATAATTCTAAAGAACAGGATGAAAAAATAAAAGCAGACCCTAAATTAAAGTTCGAAATGGATAATAAATTAGGTGGTTCCTATAAAGTATCGGATGCTGTTAAAAATATTGATTCTCATAATTATGATTATGATCCTAAAGTAGAGAATATTAATAATGTTAATGCTCAAGAAGTATTAAGTGGTGTTCAATTAGAAATTAACTATAATAAAGAATTATCTTTAGATGAGGCGATGGAATTAGCTGTTAAAAACTTAGCTAAAGACCCATTACATTATGTAAAAGAAGGACAATTTGGTGTTAAGGGTTTAGGATATAAAGAATCTAGACAACAACAATCTGATGGTGAGACATATGGTGGTAGTGGTTTTAGTACTAAATTAAAAGATGGTGGTGATAGTTATACACCAATTAAAGAATCTAAGGCAGAAATTAAAAAATTAGTTTTAGAAGCATTTGGTCAAGTAGTAACATCTGGGAATCCAAATTCATTAGCAGCACAATCAGGAAACATGATTCGTCAAATGATGGCTGAAAAAGAAGAAGAGAAAAAATTACCTATGGATGAAATGGAAGATGAAGGTACAGCAGTATCTTATTCTGATACAACTATGGAGGCAGCAAAACCAGATTTTGCTGATATTGATGGTGATGGTGATGAAAAAGAATCAATGAAACAAGCAGCTAAAGATAAAAAGAAAAAAGTGAAAAAAGAATCAATAGATAATAAATTAGCAGAAATAGGAAAAGAAGCTGAAAAAGTAAAAATGGAAGCCCAATTAGACTTCTTACATGATCATATTCAAGAAAAAGTAGACAGAGTTAATTCAATTCAAGAAGATGAAAATCTTAGCGAATTAATTGACAAGACGAAAATGAAACAAATGCAGAGAGAAATCAAAGATTTGGAAAGAAAGAAAATGAAAATGGAAAGAATCTACGAAAAATCTTGTGGTTCAAAATATGCCAAAAAAGAAATGGTAGATGAAACAGAAGAATTAGACGAAATGGATGCTGTAAGCTTTAATGATAAAAACAATCCAACACGTGGAGCTGCAGGTGAAAGAGATCCTAAAAAAGTGGGACAATCAACTTCTGCATATGCTGTAAATAAATAATATGAGCAAAAAGCTATTAATAGAAACTCATACTGTAAAGATATCCCCCTCCCAACTAACTGAAAATGTTAATAAGGAGAGTGGAAATCTTTTTGTTGAGGGTATTTTAGCTACGGCTGAAGTAAAAAATGGAAATGGTCGTTATTATTCAAAAGGTCTATGGGATCGTGAAATGGATAAATACTCTGAATTAATTGAACAAAGACGTTCAATGGGAGAACTTGACCATCCAGAATCTACTGTAATTAATCTAAAAAATGTATCACATTTAATTACTGAATATTTTTGGGATGGTGATAATTGTATGGGTAAGATAGAAATTTTACCAACACCTTCAGGAAATATTCTTAAAGAACTAATCAAAAGTGGAGTTACAGTAGGTGTATCATCTCGTGGTATGGGTTCTTTAGAAGATAGAGGTGGTGTAATGGAAGTACAAGATGATTTCGAATTATTATGTTGGGATTTCGTTTCAACCCCTTCAAACCCAGGTTCATATATGACTACCTTAAATGAAGGAAAAAATACTGTTGTATACGATTATTCAAATGTAAATAAAACGATACATGAAATCCTTTGTTCAAAAGGATCATGTCCTATAATATAATAATATTTCTTCGGACGCTACCGACGGATTTAATGCATAAAGCGCTCTTTTGAGCGCTTCTTGTGTCTTAAAATATTTTTACATACGTATAACTGCAATGTGTCATGAGTACTTAGATATGGCACCGATATAAAAATATTCCCTATTACGATTTTTAATAATCGTATTTCACAAAAAAAATTTTGAGATTATGGCAAACACAGATTTGTTAAAAGAAGCAATCGCTGATGCTAAAGCTGTTAAAGAAACTGCTATTGCAAACGCAAAACTTGCTCTTGAAGAGGCTTTTACACCTCACCTTAAATCTATGCTTTCAGCAAAATTAGAAGAAATGGACAAAGAAGACGTTGATGAAACATACTCTAAGTATGAAGAAGATGACGTTAAAGAAGAAATGGACCCTAAGGATGATATGAAAGAAGAGGAAGGTGAAATGTATGAAGAAAAAGAAGAGCTTGATGAAATTAACCTAGACGAGTTACTTGCTGAACTTGAATTAGATGAAGACGCTCGAACAGACGCTGAAGAAGAAGGCTACAAAGACGGTATGAAGGACGAAAAAGAGGACTTGAAAGAGGACGAACGTACTGATGCTGAGGAAGAAGGCTACTTAGATGGCGAAAAAGACGAGAAAGAAGACATGGATGACAAAGACGACGAGGAAATTGACCTTGAAGATATGTCAGAAGATGACTTAAAAGGATTCATTGAGGATGTTATTAAAGATTTAGTAGCAGACGGAACAAT
>JGI24539J26755_10001626_pt1 | contig 10349 bp, 9 predicted proteins | sample NorSeaMetagenome_2_FD_26755 | JGI IMG/M metagenome (IMG submission 26755)
CATGTTGTTTGACGATCTTGTGCCGCTACGTCGTACAGAGTGAAGTTGTAGTCGTCTCCTTTAAATTGAATATCTGAATAACTGTATTGCGCTTTGTTCCATCCCCAGTACAAATAAAACTTACCCTTATTCTGAGTTTTAAAGTTAATTTCAATTGGGGTCGTCTCAATTTGTTTTTCCTGAGAATAACCACTGCTGCCAATAGCAATTAATATGCAAACAAGTAATGCTTTGTACATGAATTTAAAGGGAATTAACTGTACGTCTAATTGTCGTAAGGTTAGTTAGTAATTTTTCTAAATGGTCTAAATGTAGCATATTAGCACCATCACTTTTGGCATTGGAAGGATCAAAATGGGTTTCAATAAATAAACCGTCTACATTATTAACAATACCTGCTCTGGCAATAGTTTCAATCATATCTGGACGCCCTCCAGTAACTCCACTAGACTGGTTTGGTTGTTGAAGCGAGTGTGTTACATCTAAAACGGTTGGTGCAAATTCTCGCATTGTTGGAATGCCACGAAAATCAACAATCATATCTTGGTAGCCAAACATGGTACCTCGGTCTGTGATCCAAGCATTGTCATTGCCAGCATCTTTTACTTTTTGAACCGCATGTTTCATCGCTTCAGGACTCATAAATTGTCCTTTTTTTAGGTTCACCACTTTTCCGGTCTTCGCTGCAGCAACTACCAAATCGGTTTGTCGTACTAAAAAAGCAGGGATTTGAAGTACATCAACGTATTGAGCAGCTAAAGCAGCATCAGATACTTCATGAATGTCTGTAACTGTAGGGATATCAAAGGTTTCAGAAACTTTCCTTAGAATTTTGAGGGCTTTTTCATCTCCTATACCTGTAAAACTATCAATCCTACTGCGATTAGCTTTTTTAAAACTCCCTTTGAATATGTATGGAATTTTTAAATTATCTGTGATTTCACACACTTTTTCGGCAATTTGAAGAGCCATTTTTTCTCCCTCTATAGCACAGGGGCCCGAGAGTAAGAAAAAATTACCCGAATCGGTATGTTTTAGTTTTGGGATATCGTTAAGATTCATAGCTTTAAATTTATGCTGCAAATATAATCAAAATTAAAAGGTGTTATAAAATTAATAAGCTGCATTAAAGTCAGAAAATTAAATGTAACTTTGCACGCTTAAAACAAGGCACTTATGGCTAATGTAAAAAACATCGCAATCATTGCACACGTTGATCACGGAAAAACAACACTGGTTGATAAAATCATGTATCACTGTCAACTTTTTCGTGAAAACCAAAACACAGGTGATTTAATTCTAGATAACAACGATTTAGAACGTGAGAGGGGAATTACGATCACAGCTAAAAATGTGTCTGTAATCTATAAAGACACTAAAATCAACATTATTGATACGCCTGGTCACGCCGATTTTGGTGGAGAGGTAGAACGTGTATTAAACATGGCTGATGGTGTATTGCTATTGGTTGATGCTTTTGAAGGTCCAATGCCTCAAACACGTTTTGTATTACAGAAAGCGATTGACCTTGGATTAAAGCCTTGTGTAGTTATTAATAAAGTAGACAAGGAAAATTGTACGCCTGACGAAGTACATGAAAAAGTATTTGATTTGATGTTTGAGCTTGGTGCTGAAGAGTGGCAATTAGATTTTCCAACCGTATATGGTTCGGCCAAGAATAATTGGATGAATCACGACTGGAAAGATGAAATAGATAACATCGAACCATTGTTAGACATGGTGATTGAGCATATTCCTTCTCCAAAAATTTCTGAAGGTAATACACAAATGTTAATTACGTCCCTAGACTTCTCATCTTTTACAGGTAGAATTGCTATTGGTAGATTAACGCGTGGTAGTTTGAAAACAGGACAGCAAATTTCGCTTGTCAAGCGTGACGGAAGTATCATGAAATCGAAAATAAAAGAGCTTCACGTATTTGAAGGCTTAGGAAGAAAAAAGATTGAAGAAGTTCAAACGGGTGATATCTGTGCTATAGTAGGCCTGGAAGGGTTTGAAATTGGTGATACAGTAGCAGATCTTGAAAATCCAGAAGGTCTTAAAACGATTGCTATTGATGAGCCAACTATGAGTATGTTGTTTACAATTAATGATTCTCCTTTCTTTGGAAAGGATGGTAAGTTTGTAACCTCTAGACATATTAAGGAGCGCCTAAATAAAGAATTAGAAAAGAATTTAGCATTAAGAGTTAATGAGACTGATAGTGCTGATAAATTTATGGTATTTGGCAGAGGTGTTTTGCACCTTTCTGTATTAATTGAAACAATGCGTCGTGAGGGTTATGAGATGCAGATTGGTCAGCCACAAGTAATTATAAAGGTTATTGATGGAGTTAAATGCGAGCCTGTCGAAGAAATGACTATTGATTTACCAGAATCTGTTTCGGGAAAAGCCATTGAAATGGTAACCATGCGTAAAGGTGAAATGCTGAGTATGGAAGCAAAAGGTGAGCGAATGGTCTGTGAATTTATGATTCCTTCAAGGGGAATTATAGGGATGCGTAATCAATTACTAACAGCGACAGCTGGTGAAGCTATTATGGCCCACAGGTTTAAAGAATATCAGCCTCTTAAAGGAGGTATTCCAGAACGCCAAAATGGATCTCTTGTTTCTATGGAATTGGGTCAAGCAATTCCTTACTCTATCGATAAGTTACAAGACCGAGGTAAGTTTTTTGTCGATCCAGGTGAAAGTATTTATGAAGGTCAAGTGATTGGAGAAAATTCACGTGGCGACGATATGGCAATTAATATTACAAAAACTAAAAAGTTAAGTAACGTTCGTAGTTCCGGTGCAGATGACAAAGCAAAAATTGTTCCTGCAATTAAGTTTTCTTTAGAAGAAGCATTGGAATATATTCAAAAAGACGAGTATGTTGAAGTCACTCCGAAGTCTTTAAGGTTGCGTAAAATATATCTTACAGAAGTTGATCGTAAGCGAAACAAGATTCTATAATGAATCTCATTTTATTTATTTATATGACTGAACTAGTTGGTTATGCTGCAATGCTGTTTCTGTTAGTATCTTTTTTAATGAAAGATATTCGTCGCCTAAGGACTCTTAATACTTTAGCTTGTGCATTGTTTGTAGCCTATGGATTTTTATTAGATATTTCTTGGCCCATCATAATATCTAATGCAGCCATTTTTGGAATTAATTTATATTACCTCTTTTTGAAGAAAAATTAGTATTTTCACGCTATTAACTAATTAGATAATTAAATTTTTAGCAATTTAGCCTTGCGTTATTGTTATTCATTTTTTTTGAATTTTAGAGTGATATTAATATTTCTAAAAAGCTGAAGTGAAGCTACCTAAATTCATAAGTAATAATCTAATCCTTAAAATTACCTCCCTTAACTCTTTGGTAGTTGGAACTCGACTTGTTATGTCTTTGATTGTTCAAAACCTTCTAGCTCAATATACAGGCCAAGCTGGTATTGCTAAAGTAGGTCAGTTGCGTAATATCTCGTCCATGCTTATGAGTCTCTCCTCTCTTGGCACATTTAACGGGGTTGTTAAGTATGTTTCAGAGTATAAGTCCAATCAAAAGAACTTATTAAAATTATTTTCCACCTTATATGTTTTCAGCTTTGTTGCTAGTATAGTTTCGTTTTGTGTTTTGTTTTTTGGAGCATCGTATTTTTCAAATAAATTATTCTTTTCAGAGTCGTATACAATTGTCTTTAAACTTATAGCTGTTTCGGTCCCTTTTATTTCGATGAATCGTATTTTTAGTGGAGTTGTAAACGGAATTTCTGACTATAAGAAGCATACTAAGATTGAATTTATTTCTCATTTTCTTGCTGCTGTTTTATTATTAATTAGTCTTTATTTTTATTCTATAAAAGGGGTGCTAGTTGCTATAGCGATGACTCCTATAATTCAGTTCACTGTATTNTTATTAATCTTTGGTAAACTTTTAAAAGATTATATAGATTTTAAATCAATCTCTTTTAAAGTCCCTTTTCTAAAGCAGCTTTTAGGGTTTACAGCGATGTCTTTTGTGGCTACCGTTTTATCAAATTATATAGAAATTGACTTAAGAACACTTATTTTAGAAAAAATTAGTGAAGCCGAAGCAGGATCGTGGACGGCGATGAATTCAATTTCAAAAATTTATATGCAATTTTTAATTGCAATCTTCTCACTATATATTTTACCTAAGTATGCTACTATTAAGACATCATTTGAGTTTAGAACAGAGATAAAGAAAGTATATAAATCATTGGTTCCATTAGTTTTTGTTGGAATGGTATTAGTTTTTTTACTTAGAAATGTATTAATTGAATTTATATTTACTGAGGCTTTTTTGGGTATGTCTATTTTATTTAAGTGGCAATTGGCTGGAGATTTTGTGAGGTTTATAGCTAATGTATTGTCCTATCATTTTTTAGCAAAAAAACAGATTAATTATTTCGTNTCCACACAGTTAATTGGATTGTTTATGTATTATATTTTTAGTAGATGTTTCTTNCCTTCTTTTGGTACCGAAGGAGTGGTTATGGCGCTTTTTGTTAGTAATTTAATATATTTAGGGAGTGTACTTTTTGTGTTAAGAAAGACAGTAATTGGAGACAATAGAACACTATAAAAAATTAAATTTTAAATAACTAGAAATGACTAATTTTAAAATTATTAGACAAATATTTTATCAATTTTTGATAATCATTTCTGTTGCTTTAGTTTTTGAGCTTATATATAAAGGATTAAAGATTTCGTCTTTTTATAATACGATTGAAAACATCCTGTTTTCTGTCCTGTTATTAAGTCCACTTTATCTAATTTCTTATCGAAAAATTCAATCAGTCTATATTTATTTTGTTTATCTATTTTTTTGTTTGTGTATCTACTTTGAAACTGTTTATTATTATCTTTTTGACACTTTTTTGAGTGCCTCTTCATTATTTGTTTCATTAGAATCAAATAGATCTGAAGCAATCGAATTCCTTAATTTCTACTTTGACACTAAGGTTATTATCTTTTCTGTTATACTTTTTATTATTGTAGCCTTATCGGTTTATAGATTGACATCAAATCTGAATCATTTTAATAATCAGTCTAAACGAGCACTAATNAGGGTTTCTATTTGTGTAGGTATAGTTGTCGCATTTCTCAAGNTTTCGGCTCTTATAGTTTATAATCTACCGTATTTAATATTAAAATCTTCAACAGAGTATGCTTTAGAATCTAATAAATTGGGCAATTATAAGACTAATAGTACTGGTGATTTTACAAATGTTTCTCGACCCGTAATTAATGAAGATGAAGTATACGTTGTTGTTTTAGGGGAGTCTACCTCACGTGCTCATTTTGGGTTATACAATTATTATAGAGCCACCTCACCCAAACTAACATCTATTAAAGATCAGTTATCTGTCTATAATGATGTAATTAGTGCACATCCTCATTCAATTACCTCAATCACTAAATTACTGACCCTTGGAAACTATGAGAATCCAGATAAAATAGGAGATGGATCTATTGTTCAACTTGCTAATAGTGCTGGTTTTGAAACTACCTGGTTGTCAAACCAGAGACCCATTGGTGTCTATGAGAGTCTGGTTACTAAAATTGCTTTATCATCTTCAAGAACCAATTTTTTAACTACTATACAGGGGGTTCATAATAAAGTAATGGATGGTGCACTCTTACCCGAATTAGAAACTATTCTGGCTAATAATTCGTCTTCAAAAAAGCTTATTTTTATTCACTTAATGGGAACTCACGTTAATTATGTAAATAGATACCCTGAAGATTTTAATACATTCAATGATACTCCCTTGAGTAATTACAAGTCTAATAAGATTTTTAAGACAATTAATCATTATGATAATGCGGTGCTTTATACAGATTTTGTGGTCTCTCAAATCATTCAAAAAATTAATACTCTTAATAAGAAGAGTTTCGTTTTATACTTCTCCGATCATGGAGAAGAATTGTTTAAAGACTATAATATGGCAGGTCACAATGAAGACATCTCAACTAAAGATATGTATGATGTTCCATTTTTATTGTGGCAATCTGAAAATTTCAAGGAACATATGCAGCTCGAATCAGTGGTTGACAGGCCCTATATGCTTGATGACCTGTTTCACAGCTTAGCTGATTTACTAGAGATTTCAGCCCAAGAAGTTGATTTGGAGAGAAGTATTTTTAGTTCGAAATTTAAAAAGCGAAAAAGGATTATTTTAAAGAACTCTGAATACGATACATATTTTAATTTAGATTAAATTTGAAATAACCATTAATCTATTAACTTCCATTAAATTATATTTTGAGTAATACAAAAAAAGCTAAAATAAAGATATGTATTGTAACCTCTTCATTAGGTAAAGGTGGGGGGCAAAAATCTTCTGCAGTACTATCAATTTTATTAGACAGCTTAGGCTATGATGTTCATATCGTGAGCATTCTTGATACTATAGATTATGCGTACAAGGGAACCTTATTAAATTTAGGCATTTTAAAAAAAGAAAACGATTCTTTTTTCGGAAAAATAAAAAGATTCTATGTTTTTTTTTATTTTATAAGAACACAGAATTTCGATTTTATAATAGACAGTCGTTCTAGACCAAGTATAATCAAACAATTTTTAATTAATAAACTTATCTATGTAAATCAAAAAGTAATTTTTATTGTTCATAGCTTTTTTCTAGAAAATTACATCCCTAATAACAAGTGTGTAGCCCAGTATTTATACAGAAAAGCTTTTAAATTTGTAACAGTATCTCATGCAATAAAGTTTAAATTACTTTCTAGGTACCACTTTGACAATGTGCATGTTGTTCATAATGCAGTAAATGAAGTTCACACTAAATCTGAGATAGATTTGTTAGTCCCTAAGGACGATTATATTTTATTTTTTGGCAGGATAGAAGATTCTATAAAGAATTTGACTTTATTAATTGAAAGCTATAAGCTTTCAGTTTTAAGGGATAAAAACATTAAACTTGTCATCCTAGGGGAAGGTAGTGATAAGCTAAAGTTAAAACAGAAAGTTCAAGCTATGGATATTAATAAACACGTTTTGTTTTTGCCGTATACTAAGAATCCTTATTCAGTGGTCTCTAAAGCGATGTTTACGATACTTACAAGTAAATACGAAGGGTTTCCTACAATGTTAATTGAAAGCTTATTTCATGGAACTCCTGTGATTTCTGTTGACTGTCAATCTGGTCCTTCTGAAATTATAATAGAGGCTCAAAACGGATTATTGGTACCAAACAATAACCCCTACTTATTGTCCGAGGCTATGAATCGTTTTGTGACTGATAATAACCTCTATTTGTTTTGTAAAAATAACGCCAAAAAGAGTGTTGAAAAGTTTAATAAAGAACATATTTCAAAAGATTGGAAGCAAATTATTGAAAGTATTTAACTTTTGATAATTGTCCTTATTTGAAGGGAGATAGGTATATATTATATCGTAATAATATATTTTGTAGACCCTTCAAGAGTACTATAATTGCAGAAGGTGAGTTAAGTATCAAACGTTGCTTGAAATTAAGGTTTAAAGGGTTTATTTCCTTTTTAAGTCTTCTGTAATTACTATAATCGTTAGCTACCTTTCTTTCAATAGCTACCGAAAACCGATTTAAATCCATATATTTTTTGAAAGAATTAGTAGGTTGAACTACAGCTTTAAATTTCTCAAAAAGTTTTAATCGGTCAATTCTATTCACTGAATAGGATAAATGGTATTTGGGCGCTAAAATAATTTTATTTGAACTTGCCGATGAAGAAAAGGCAATGGACTCTTTAAGTGCTATTCGAACCCATAAATCAGTATCCTGTCCAGAGCGCATTTCTTCGTCAAACATTCCAATTTTAGTGAATGTTTTCTTGGGTACTAAAACTGCTGACGACCAAGCTATACTATCATAAATTGAGGCAGAAAAATAATCATTGATAATCCCAAAATGATTCGCTGAAACCCCATTATATTTTGGTTTTATTTTTCGCCCATTGAAATATTTTTTATAGTATGCTGTGGCGTACAATCCGCAACCTGGAAAGCTTGTGTATAATTTATAAAGGTTTTCCAAATGATTTGTTTCCCATAAATCATCCCCATCGATTAGAGCGATTAAATCTGAATTAGATTTGGATATCCCAAAGTTTCTAGCATGAGAAACACCATTATTTGAATTTGAAAAAATACTGATCCGATGATCATTAATATCATTTATTATGGACGCACTATTGTCAGTTGAGCCATCATCGACAATAATAACTTCATAGTCTTGAATCGATTGACTAAATACGCTTTTCAACGTTTCTTTAATGAAGCGTTCTTTGTTATATAGCGGAATTACGATTGAAATTAAAGGCATTAATTTATTTCTTACAAAAGTGATATAATTTATAGAAGTCTAATGCAATTAATGGGGGTTTATAGTTAATTAACATCCATGACATTAAAGGGTTAAATAGTCTTCCTTTTAGCTCTAGTACTTTAGTCAAATGTAGTTTTTCTATCAATTTATAAGCCCATACTAATTTACTTTGTTTTGAGCTAATTAAATTCTGGTCATATAAATATCTTATTGTTCGTGAAGCCTCTTTAGATTTCAACAGAAAGCATTGGTTGTCCTCAATTCCCATATGGTTTGTGTAATTATCCAGGTGTTTAAAAGGGATGTTTTTGGATTCTAGTTCCCAACTAAATGCCAAGTCAAGTCCGTAACGATTTTCAAGTGATGGATTTGTCAGTTCAAAAGTTTCTCGACGGATTAACATATTTCCAGAGTAGATGTTCCTGTAGGGTTTAATTTCACGATCCAAAGCAGACTTAAACTCTCTTTTAATACCATATCTAAATCGTAACCGNTCCTTTTTAAGATATTGGTGTGAATAGGAATAACCTCCAAAGAATGCTTTNATTTCTGGATTTTTTTCTAAAGCATTTATATATTTTCCTATGTATTCTTTTTCAGTAGGAAGCATGTCTGAATCAATGAATAACATCCAGTTATATTTTGCTTTTTTGCATAATAATTTTCGCATTTCAGTTCTGCCAATAGAAGAATCGCTTCGATGTAATTTGATTTGTCCTGTTTTACTTAAGTCAGTATTATTGTAAATGGTTTGATTTGAANAGTCATCTCCAATAATAATCTCGAAATCTATCTGACAATCAGTTGCCTGGGCATGTAGTTCATTGACTAATGCTTCAACCTTATAATTGTAAGTTGGAATAAGTATAGAAAGCATGATTAGTTTTTACGTTGAACAACCTCAAAAACTTTAGAGTCTTCGCATTTGAGTGTTTTACTTGGATATTTCAATATCAAAGCATAGTCATGGGTTGCCATAAAAATAGTGTGTCCTTTTTTATTCAGTTCTAAAAGGACTTCCATCACCTCCATACTTGTTTGTGGATCTAGATTCCCTGTAGGTTCATCAGCTAAAATTAATTGAGGATCATTTAAAAGCGCTCTTGCTATAGCTACGCGTTGTTGCTCTCCTCCAGAAAGTTCGTAGGGGAAATTATGCCCTTTGGAATGCATGTTGACCTTATTGAGAACCTCTTCTACTTTAGCGATTATAAGCTCTTTTTGTTTCCATCCAGTCGCTTTTAAAACAAATTCTAGGTTTCCGTTTATAGTGAGTTCATTCATTAATTTAAAATCTTGAAATACTACTCCTAACTTACGTCTCAAAAAGGGAATATCCTTTTCTTTCATTATTTTTAAATCCATCTCAACAATTGAGCCACTGCCATTTGTTAATTGCAGATCTCCGTAAAGAGTTTTTAACAAACTACTTTTTCCTGAACCTGTTTTTCCAATCAGATATACGAATTCCCCTTTTTTAACGTCAATATTTACCTTGTTTAGGATCAAATTGTTGTTTTGAAAAATAGAAACTTCTTGTAATTTTAACACTGAATTTGACATTGTTTATTTCTAAAAATAATTTTCATAAAAGTATTACTATTTGATTCAATTATCAAACAACCCTTTACTTAAAACGCATTGGTTTCATTTTAATTATATAAAAGGTATAATTTCCTCCTTTTTTTCTCGTTATCATCTGTATAAATTTTATATTTGAATGTATAAACTCTCTATCTATGAACACAATAAAATACCTTGTTCAACTTTCTTTTATGTGTTTTGTGTGTATTGGGTTTGCTCAAAGATCAGCTATTTATTCTCACGAAACAGTTCGTTATAATTCTGCATTATCTCTATACAATACCCAACAGTTTCAATCAGCTCAGCTTATTTTTCAATCCGTTGAATCCAGTACATCAGATTTTTTTTTAAAATCAAATGCCACTTATTACATTGCCAATTGTGCGGTTAGGCTTAACCAACCAAA
>JGI24539J26755_10001632_pt1 | contig 10330 bp, 1 predicted proteins | sample NorSeaMetagenome_2_FD_26755 | JGI IMG/M metagenome (IMG submission 26755)
CTTCAGGAACGCCGCCGATGAGGCGGCACGGCCCGCTGCCTGCACATCCGCGAGCGCACCCGCCGCCCTGCAGGCGCTGTGCAACGGCCTCGAGGACGGGACTGCCGGAACCGTGCGGTCGTCGGTCACGGTGCTGAGCGCCCCGCCGGGGTGTCCCACGGACTCGGCGCGGGGGGCGGATGGGCTGTGTGTCTGCGCACCCGGCACCGTGGGCGCGACGCAGCTGTACGCCCCGACCGCNNTTTTCTGCACGCCGTGCGCGCCGGGCTNCTTCGCGCTCGGGGGGCAGTGCGTCGCGTGCCCCCGCGGCAACTTCTGCCCGGGNGGCACAAACGTCACAGCGTGCCCGCGCAACACGACGTCGCCGCGCGGCATCGCGCGCCGCGCNGACTGCGTGTGCGCGGCAAACTTTACGGCGTCCACCTCACCGACAGGCCCCCGCTGCGTCGCATGCGCGCTGGGCTCTTGCGCCGAGCAGCCCGTCGCTGTGAGCCAGGACTTTGTGTTTGCCGAGGGCGCCGAGCTCCCCGCGGACGCCGAGAGCGTCTTCTGCCAAGGGCGTGCAGAGTGCTCTGTGGCCTTTGTCACCACGTCGATCCTCTCCATTCCCGCGCAGGCGCACGCGGATCTTCCAGCAATCACAGAGCTTGCGCAAAGGGTAAACCAGGCCGCAAACGCGCCGACGAGCCTCGACTCCGTGAACCTAAGCGCCACAGCGACCGTTCTCAAAGCACGCATCAGTGACTTCTATCCGCAAAGCATCGGTGCGTTCGAAGCCAACCTGCTGGAGCGCGTTCANNTGAAATTGGGCATCACCGCAACACATCNGCGCTGTGGGACGCCAGCGTGTGTGCACGTCACCGCCACCTCCGTCGACGGCGTGTTGGATGCGACCGTTGCAGTGCGCAATCTCCCCGGAAACTACGAACAGAACAAAATTTTACTCAATTTCTACGCGACCGAGCTCGGCAANGTGCTTCCAACAGCGACGGACTCCTGGGAGCGCCNCACCGTCAGCCACGAGCTTGAGCTGCAGGTCAGCCTTGACCGCCCCGCCTCGATGCAGACCCTCACGACTGCGTTCCGTGGCATCGGCAACGTGAGCGTCGGGGCGCTCGCGGCGAGCGTGGCGTACGAGGTCGACCTCAACGACGTGGCTGCCGATGCCGCGCGCGACTGCGCGCCGCTGTGCAACGCGTCGTCCTCGGAGGCGAGCTTCGAGACGCTTGAACCGCGCGTGTGCGTCGAGGGGACCGTGCCGAGCCTGACAGGCGCGTGCGAGTGCGCGCCCGGCACGGCGGGGGCGCGCGTGGCCAAGGGCGACCCGCACGCCTGCACGCGGTGCGCCCCGGGCACGTACACCAGCGCCGACATGCAAGACCGCGCGGCGTGCCGGCAGTGCCCCGCCGGGTCGTTCTGCCCCGGCGGCGCCGCTGTGCACCCGTGCCCCTCCAACGCCACGAGTCTGCCAGGAAGCGGCAACGCCTCGGCGTGCCTCTGCCGGAACGGCTTCACGGAGCAGCAAGGCCAGTGCGCGCCGTGCGCCGGCGGGTGCGCTGCGAGCGCCTTTGGCTTTGTTGTGAGCATCCCGATCCAGCCGCTCACCGCCCTGGAAGCAATGACCTCACCGACAGAGCGCGCGCTGCAGCTCGCCGCAGTCACCGGTGCCGTGCGCGCCGCGTACGCGGCGCGCGAAGCGACGCTCGAGCGCGCAGCGTACGGCGTGCGCGTCTCGCACACGGTGCTCACCGACCTCGTCAGCAACTTGCCTGCGCACCTGAGGAGTGCGCTGCTGCTACCAACCGGCTATGAGGTTATGAAACTCGAGCAGCACGAGACGCGCGCGCGCTTCGACTTTGAGCTTGCGAGCAAAACCGCCGCGGAAATCCAAAAAACGGCACAAGAACACCTCGACAGCAAGGGGGATACGCAGTGTGCCGAGCTTACGCTGCTTGTAACGGCCACCACGGGCTCTGCAGCCCGCGGGCTCGAGCTCACAGGGACGCGGGCGTGCGTCAAGGTGCACTCAGATACCATTGCGACGAACCTGCAGGATCAGATTGGGGGCACAGCGACCACCCCCACCGCTGCGTACGAGCAGACGCTGTTGCTGGTGGTGTACACAAACTACCTCGCAGGCGTGAACGACGTGGCCGGTGCGGTCGTCAGCGCGCTCTCGCAGACCTCACAGAGCAGTGCGGCGGCGCGGCGCTTGCTGGACGCAAACGCCGAGGCCACGGTGGCCGACCTCACGCTCGAGGTGCGCGTGGAGGGCGGAACCGACCTTGCGGGCGGCGGCGCCGCCGCGCTCGAGCAGGTGCAGTCAAGCGTGCAGGGCCTGACGGGGTGCCAGGGCGCGGCGTGCTCCCTCGCAATCGAGGTCAGCGACCCCGAGCCGGCGGTGCTGCGCTGCCCCGCGAACGCCACGCTCACGCCCGACGCGGCGGCGTGTGCGTGCGACACAGGCTTCGCGGGCGCAGACTTTGCGCCCTCCGACGCGCGCACGTGCGTACAGTGCCGTCCTGGCACGTTCGACGACGGCGACACGTGCCGCGAGTGCCCACGGGGGTCGTACTGCCCGGACGGTCGCGCGCCCGTCACCTGCCCGCAACACTCCTCGACGACGAGCATGGGGGCCACCGACCACACGTTTTGCGCCTGCAGTGACGGGTATGAGCGCAGATCCGGGGGGTGCGAGCAGTGCGGTGCGGGCGGGTGCTCAGAGCCCTCGCAAGCGGACCTGGACAGCAGCGTCATCGCGCGCACCACAATCGAGATCCCTGCACGAGACCTCCCGCTGCAAGCCGATGGCGGGGTCTTTACGGCACTGGAAAGTGCTGCCGGGAGTGGGAGCACGGTGCTCGCGGTGACGCAATCGGCGCGCACCTCGGTGCCAGTCGGAAACCGGTCGCCCCTCCTCCACGAACCCACCCTGCAGGAGCAGGTGAACACAGCGCTGCGACTGCCGTCATCCCTGAACGCAACGCGCCTGGAGCAGCACGCTTTCGAACTTGACTTCAGCAAGCAGAGCACAGAGCTGCCTGATACGCTCGCAGCGCAATACCGCGCGCAGCTGCAGGCAGCGCTCGGCCACGGGAACTACGACCTCTTCGAGGTACTCGTGCAGGCCGATGCTGACCCTGCGTATGCGCAGACACGGCGCTCGGTGAACATTAGCGTTGACCTCCGCGCCGCGGCGCGCCGCGGAGTCCCGATGAACGCAACGGTAGTGCTGCTGCGGGAACTCCATGCCGACAATACTGACGCCGTACTCGCAGAGGTCGCAGTCACCGCGGTGCGCGTTCCGCGCACGGCTGGCTCTGCGACGGTGCCCACGCTCGAGGCGGTGCGTGATGCGCTGGCCAGCGCCGCGGGCGCCAGCAGCGCCGAGCTGTTGCCCTCGCGCGTCGACGCCTCGTTCGTCGTCGGCGAAGGGTCCCCAGAGCAGAGTATCGAGCAAGCGGTGCAAAGTCTCAGAGAGGAGTACAATTCCGTCACCGTAGACGAGGACGCAGGCACGCAAGTCAGCGTGGCACCCAAGCCGCCTTGCCCGGACCCCGAGCGCGAGCTGTACCTGGACAGCGCGGCCACGGTGTGCGAGTGCAGGGAGGACCACGCGCGCGCCACGGCGGACGACGTGTGCACGCCGTGCGCGCCTGGCGAGCTCTGGACGCGCACGAACGCAGGCGCCGGCGCGTGCGACCTGTGTCCAGAGGGCTACTACTGCCCGACCACAAGCACTCAAACGCCTTGTGCGACCTCCATGCTGTCCCCCGCAGGCTCGCACAGCGACGACGCGTGCTACTGCCCCAGGGGCAAGAAGCAAAAATGCAAATCAATTGTTGGGGCACAAGTATGCGAGTGTGAATTCTGCGGGCTTGAGACGTGCGAGCCAGAGCTCGAGACAGCGTTCAGCATGAATTTTGGCGCGCTTAAAATCTTGCCCGCAGACACAGAGCTCGACGAGCTGTCGGCACAACTGCACACAGAAGTGGCCTTGCGCGTGAACAACGCGCAGCCGCCGCCCGCGCCGTTCACGTACAAGGTGCGCGTCGAGAGGCCCATGCCAACGAATGCAAACTTTTGGCCCACGTCCAACCCGCTGGAGCGCGCCGACATTACAGCGCGACTCGCGCAGTCGCTGGCCAAGGCCCCTGGCGGCCTGCTGGCGTCCACCCCCGCGCGCGCGCTGCACGTCGCGCTCAACATATCCGACGCCGGGCGCACTCCCGCGCAGATCGAGGCCGACATCCGCGCCTCCGCGCCCAGCACCTTCGACATACTCAACGAGCACCCGCAGCGCCTGACCGTGCGCGTTCGCGGGCGGTGCTGCGAGTACCAGGCTGAGCTGGTGTTCAACACTACTGCGCTTTCGTCGGCGCAAATCAAGCAAATCGCACAGGAAATGCAACAGCCACACTTTGACACGAGCCTGGGCAGCATTGGTGCACACGAAATGCGCGAAGTCCTCTTCCTGGATTTGCGGCAGCCCGTGCTTCTGAACCCAGCGAAGCTGGAGCAAAACGTGCACGACATTGTGTCGAGTGCGGACAACCCCGCTGAGGTTACCGTGCCCGCACTCGCCGTCGCGTACGCGTACACGTACAACCCGGCGGCGGGACCACCGAACAAAAAAACGATGCTCGAAATTGAAGACGACCTCGAAAAGTCATCGACCTTCGAGATAATACGCGGATATGTGAGCGCAACGCTCCCGGAGTTCCGTCCCGCTCAAACGATCAGCACCGAGTGTCCACCGGACTCGACACGCGAGGGGGGTGTGTGCGTGTGCNACCCGGGGTTCCACGGCGTGCATGCGCATGCCGGCGTCGGCGATTGCGCAGAGTGCTCGCCTGGCCACTTTTGCCCGGAGGACGGCCTCGAGCACGTATGCCCAACGCGCGCGTACCCACGGTGCGCCCGCCGCGGGTGCGACGTCGCCGCGAACCAGAGCTTCAGTTTCACAAGCGGCGCGGGGCTCTCGTCTGAGGCGGATTGTCCGTGTGAGAGGCCCTTTTTTCGCCCCGTTAGCGGGGGGTGCACGCCGTGCCCGTTCGCCGTCGATGTTACGAATGTGTTCCAGGAACTACCGTGGCCACAAGGCGTCGTCACGGACGAGGGGCAATGTCTCTGCCCACACGGGTTCCTCAAGAACGAGACGGGGTGCCACGAGTGCCCGCGCGCGCGCGACGGCGGCGTCTGGCTCCCCGTGCCGATGGAGACAGAGAGTGGCATTGAAAGGGTCGAGCACTGCAAGTGCCCGGCGCAATTTTTCCTGCACGGCGAGGCGTGCGCTGCGTGTCCAGTGGCGCGCAACGTATCTGGCCTCCTGGTGCCGCTCCCGCCGACTCAAGTCGGCCTATCCACACAGGATGGCTGCTCCTGCCCGCACGGGTTCCTCAAGAACGCGACGGGGTGCCACGAGTGCCCGCGCGCGCGCGACGGCGGCGCCTGGCTCCCCGTGCCGATGGAGACAGAGAGTGGCATCGAAAGGGTCGAGCACTGCAAGTGCCCGGCGCAATTTTTCCTGCACGGCGAGGCGTGTGCTGCATGTCCAGTGGCGCGCAACGTATCTGGCCTCCTGGTGCCGCTCCCGCCGACTCAAGTCGGCCTATCCACACAGGATGGCTGCTCCTGCCCGCATGGGTTCCTCAAGAACGCGACGGGGTGCCACGAGTGCCCGCGCGCGCGCGACGGCGGCGTCTGGCTCCCTGTGCCGAAGGAGACGTCGCACGGCATCGACCAGGTCAGCGAGTGCAAGTGCCCGGCGCAATTTTTCCTGCACGGCGAGGCGTGCGCTGCGTGTCCAGTGGCGCGCAACGTATCTGGCCTCCTCGTGCCGCTCCCGCCGACTCAAGTCGGCCTATCCACACAGGATGGCTGCTCCTGCCCGCACGGGTTCCTGAAGAACGCGACGGGGTGCCACGAGTGCCCGCGCGCGCGCGACGGTGACACCTGGCTCCCCGTGCCGATGGAGACAGAGAGTGGCATCGAAAGGGTCGAGCACTGCAAGTGCCCGGCGCAATTTTTCCTGCACGGCGAGGCGTGTGCTGCGTGTCCAGTGGCGCGCAACGTATCAGGCCTCCTCGTGCCGCTCCCGCCGACCGGCGTCGGGCTCTCCACCGCCGATGGGTGCCACTGCCCGCACGGGTTCCTGAAGAACGCGACGGGGTGCCACGAGTGCCCGCGCGCGCGCGACGGCGGCGTCTGGCTCCCTGTGCCGAAGGAGACGTCGCATGGCATCGACCTCGTCAGCGATTGCCTGTGCCCCTCGCGCTTCTACCGGGTCGGGGAGACGTGCCACGCCTGTCCCGTCGCGAGGCTGCACAACAACACCGCGGTGCCCCTCCCGGACACTGCAGTCGGGATCACGAGTGTCACATCATGCCGCTGCCCTGGCAACTTCTACCGCCAAGACGCCAAGTGCAACGTGTGCCCCTCTGCCACCCCGCGCGACGGGACCCCTGCGCCTGCCCTCGTGACGATCCCAGAGGACATCGAGTCCGTGCAGGATTGCCGCTGCCCCGCGGGCTTCTTCCTCAGCACAGGCACGTGCTCGCAGTGCCCGGACGCGGATGGACAGCCCCCCATCGTGGCGGCCTCGCCCGAAGGCTCGACGTCCGTCGCGGACTGCTCGTGCCCGCGCGGTTTCTATCTCAACATTCGCGAAAGTGCCTGCACGGCGTGCCCGGCGGCCGTTGCTGACGACATCACGTACGAGCTCCCCGACTCCGGCCCAATTACAAGTAGAGCGCAGTGCACGTGCCCCGCAGGCTTCTACAAGAGCAACGCAAAATGCGAGCCCTGCGCGTCGAACTTTTTCTGCACCGGAGACCAGCGGAGCACGGCATGCCCGGCGCTCACATTTTCGAGCCCCGTCGCAATGACGCGCGCCGCGTGCGCGTGCCGCCCCGGCTTCGTGCCGGACCCCGACGACGCGCAGCAGTGCGTGCCCTGCATCGACTGCGAATCAACGCAGCTGATCACGATCCGGCTTCCGAAGCTTGACATCGACAAAGACGACCAGGGCCAGTTGAACGAGGCAAGTATCATCGATGCCTTTGTGCAAAGTGCATCCCTGTCGTCCACCGCCCGCGTAAGCGCATCGCAGACGTCCGAGTTTTTGTACCGCAAAACCATGCGGAGCGGGGATATTGCCGGCTTATGGAAACGCGACATCATGGCGTTGGTTGAGCGTGATCTTTCTAGCGGTGGCACACGCGTCGTCGCGTGCTCACAGCCCTGGTTGGAGCTACAGTACAACGCGAACAACGATCAGGCGTTGAAGGGCGTTAATTATTTTGCAAATGAGCTCGAGACCATGCGCAGCCGCCGCCTGCTCGCCGCGGCCGAGGCACAATCCACCAGAACGATACCGCTCGGGAACATTGTTGCAAATGTCGACTTTGAAGCACTGGAGGACGCGTTTTTGCAGGGCATTGACGCNATCGTTTCGCTGNTCTTCAACGCCACGGTTGACGGAGCGTCGCTCTACAACACGGACGATTTTGCTGATGATTTGCGAACCACGTTTGAAAACAAGATGAGCCAGGAATACAGGGAGGCCACCGCGATAGACTCGGAAACCGGCATAGTCGAGACGCGCGACGTAAAGTTGTTGTTTGCTGTGTCGGACAACGATGACATAGAGAAGATCCAACAGGGCGCGCGTAACCAAGCCCTCCTCGGTATTCTTCGAGCCGCCTCCTCGAGTCCAAATGTGGTCACGGAGGTGTCCTCGGTGAGCAGGAAGCGTGTGCGCGCGCCCGTCGTGCTCAAGCCCACATTCCCTTGTGCCCCGGGTGCCAAGCCGCACACCCTCGTGCGCACGCGCTGCCAGTGCAGCGCGGACATGGAGTGTGTGCCTGCAGAGGTCAACAGCACGTTCGGGTGCATTGCAGTGGGCAACCGCCAGTGTCTCCCCGTCCAGCGCAGGTCGCACGCGCTCCTCAATGCGCTGGCATACGCACTGCTCGGCGTGACTGTCTGCATTCTCGCCGTGTGCGCCTACATGCATTCGGAGTCGCGACAGGCCCGAAAGTACAGCCTCCTGGACAACATCAGCGACCCGACCCAGTCGTACTGCAACGACCCGGCGTGCCGCTGCCTGAATCCATACTGCAAGTCCCGCACGGCTGCCTGGGAGCTGCCGATACTTCCGAGAGCACCCGACGCGCCCCCTGCGCCCCCGTTTGTGCCGCCGGCCTCCGCGCCGCCGGCATACACCGCCGGCTACCCGCCTGCGCCGCCCCCTGCGCCCCCGGCATACACCGCCGGCTACCCGCCTGCGCCGCCCCCTGCGCCCCCAGTGCCATCCGGATTCCACCCCACATACACCCCTCCCTACCCGGTGTCACTGCCCACACCTCCGCCCCCCGCGCCCCAGGCCCCGGCGGTCACCGGATTCGTGCCCGCACCTCCGCCCCCCGCGCCCCAGGCCCCGGCGGTCACCAGATTCGTGCCCGCACCTCCGCCCCCCGCGCCCCAGGCCCCGGCGGTCACCGGATTCGTGCCCGCACCTACACCCCAGACGCACACTACATACACCCCGGGATACATGGTGTCACAGGCAGCACCGCCGCCCCAAACGCACACCACATACACCCCCGGCTACATGGTGTCACAGCCCGCATCCGCGCCCCAAGCGCAACCCACATTCACCCCAGGCTACCTACAGACACTGCCCCAGCCGTAGGCACGCACCCGAGACGCATCAAACGGACACGCGTGGCGTAAAAGACGACTCACATTCTTTTATTACTTCCAAAGCAATTCGACGATTCAGTCAAGAGACAATTAAGCTGTCACGTGCCTCCTCGTAAACCTTCTTCCTTGCTGCCTCCACGGCATCCCGTGCACTAAACTCCTGCAGCTTTATTTTCTTCTTCTGGGTGAACAGATCTATCGCCCTACGTGATTCATTGTTCAAATACACATGCATTCCATGCTGGTGTGCAGGGTCCTGCTGGTGTGCAGGGTCGATAACCTTTAGAACGTGCGTAAGGAAAGTCCGCAGCGTCATCATATTTTCTTCCTGCGCTTTCGTCATAGCTTGCAAGCATTCGCACTGGTCTTTAGAGTCTCGTAGCTTTACCAACTCGTAATTGGCTCTTGTATCGTAGCACTTCTTTGCACACTCCTCCTCACCTTTACGCAAATCAAGCACATCGCATAGAACCTGGCGCCGATCATCTTCATTTGACAAGAACGCCGTCGTCGTGCTGAGAAACTTCAAGACCGCACCTTCCAAATCCCTCTTCAAGTGATTCGTCACATTCCAGTTGTTGCCATCGAATTTTTCTTGGTAATTCATCGAAACGATGTGCCTGAAGAGATCCTGTGCCGCCGCGTCTTTGCATTCTTTAGTTAGCTTTTGGAGACGCGTCATCAAACTCAGTATTATCAATAATAGCCTGTAAAAGTTATCGAGCCCATGAATAAATTCTACTGCACACTCCAAGTCCATGTCGGCGAACATGCCGCCCCCATCACCCCAGTCCGCATCATCGGCATCAGGCAAAGTCAACTCTCCAAGCCTGGAGTCATCCTCCTGTGTCGTCACTTCATCTTGCAGCTCGGACGTGCACTCTTCCCCTTCGCCGTTCCATGCATCACCAGTCGGCTCCCGAACGGTGCCACCCCCCCGACCGCGGTCTTCCGCGATGCCCAGAACGTTCCCAAACGCCGACAACCCAACACCGATCCCCAGAGCGCCAACACCGATGCTCAGCGCGGAAGGCCCGCGCGAAGTACCTTCGCCCCCCCGCCCCTCGTCCGCCACGGTGCCGAGCGCGGAAGGCCCGCGCCAGGTACCTGCGCCTCCCCGCCCCTCGTCCGGCACGGTGCGGAGCGCGGAAGGCCCGCGCCAGGTACCTGCGCCTCCCCGCCCCTCGTCTTCCGACAGGGACGGCACTGACGACGCGAGTGTGCTGACGGCAGCTGACATCCCGTGGCATGCCCGTTTTCTTGCACGCATGAAGGGCACATGGTGGCAAATTGTGCACAAATCTAGGTCCAAAAGCCTCTTCCCTCTGTCCATTCCTGTCCTGCGTACAATGCTGCCCACTCAGCACGTGCATACGCAGGCGGGGCACTGCAGGGTGTGCGCACGTGTACACACACAGAATTACGCACCGTGTCACAGCGTGCCAATTGCGTGGTGAATTTCATTTGACACATGATTCCTTTTTATAGCAAGGGGTCGATTTTTTCACCGGAAATAGATTCGCGATAGGATTTGGGGAAAACGCGACAAATGTCCAAATCATTTTTTTGTACCAAATAAAGCCGCGGTTGCTTGCATGTGAAACTCCGATCTGTGGTACAAAAA
>JGI24539J26755_10001633_pt1 | contig 10329 bp, 9 predicted proteins | sample NorSeaMetagenome_2_FD_26755 | JGI IMG/M metagenome (IMG submission 26755)
ATAAAAATTATTACTGTGGTATGTTCTTATTGTTTAACATATGCATTTCCTTCTTTGATAACTGCAAGTGACCAAATACCAGCTGCTCCGTTATAAATGTTATACGTAACAATGTATTTTTGTCCTTCAGCATCTGAAGGGAAGTTATTTAGTAAAATAGTACTTATTTTGTCTACACGAACAGCCTCTGGCTCTTCAACTTTACCTGCTCTTACGTCAAAGTTCCCGTAATTACCATTCCCAACTAATTCGTAATCAGCAGCCGTTAATGTATATTTAATGGTATTGTCTGGTACCCATGAAGTCCCATCATGACCAAACTTAATAGTTTCATCAATTACATTGTTATATTTTGACCAAGAAGCACCGTCATAAATGAAATTAGCGATGTAACTTTTAACAGAACCACTTTTGTACAATTTGTACATGATTGCTTCTATATCACCAGCAGACTTGTCAACATATTTGAACTTGTCTTTTAAAAACACAGGTATTTTGGTTAAAGCCTCATCTTCACTAGAAAAATTAGAGTATCCTTCTCCCATTGCCGTGTATTCATCATCAGTCATTCCAGTTGCTTTTTCCCAGGATCCGTTTACATATAGAAAACCGTTATTAAGTGTTGAAACACTTCCGGAATAATACTTGTAAGTCAAAGAAACCAACAACCTGTTTTCTGGATCTGGATATTTAATATCTAAAAAATCACTTATGTGAGAGCTCTTAGAAAAGTTTCCATAGCTATGTCCATTGTCTGCGTAATCAGCAGCAGTCACAGTATACACTTCTAAACTTTTTTCATCATATTTTGGAGAATATAACTTAAACGTAACCGTAGCTAAAGAAGATGCTCCCCATACTGGATATTTGTCTGATAAAAAGACAGGTAACTTGCTTTTTGCATCATTTACAGAGCTAAAATTACCATAACCTTGGTCTAGATCATCATAATCTGCATCTGTTAATGTAATTGTTGCTTCACCAGATATTATGGTTTCTATTGCATCAATCTCCTCATAAATGTCTTCCATTGGACTATTACACGAAGTAAACAACAAAGAAAGTATTGCGAAAGAATAAAATATTTTTTTCATTTGTAAGTTTTTAAAATTTAATTTTTGCGCTTAAACTAAATGTTCTACCGAAACCGAAGTATACTAGTGGGTCGGAAGCGTCTATAGCATCAGCAATGTAATCTGTATCTAATAAGTTATTTACACGGACCGTAAGTGTTGTGTCAAAATCACCAACTTTAAAGCCATGACGTAAACTAGCATCCATAGTACTGTAATTAGGTGCTTTCCATGAATCTGTTGGTCTTGTTGAAGCATTCGCGTAATTTAAAACATCTATTCGAGCATATAAGTCTGCAAAATAGTTATAATCTAAGGTAATACTTGTTTTGTCCCAAAACTTATATAACATTCCTAAAGCAGCGGTCGTTTGTGCAGCATCAGAAACTCTCAAGCCTTGAATTGGAAGAGAAATTCTGTCTACCTCATTTTGATTTTCATCAAAAACAGGTACATCATCTAAGTCGTTATCCCATTTCCAATCTCCCAAAGATAACATCCCTGTGAAGTTTAATTTATTGGAATACTTGTAGGTAAAATCAAACTCTACCCCTTGGTGAAGGGCATTAACCCCTAAAAGGTTGGCTGTATAATCCTCAGCTCCAGGTTCAGTAGCTCTTATGTTTCTTGTAAAGGTTCTGTCATTCCACTGCGTTCTGTATAAATTTACATTCGCTGCAAATTTTTCTCCTCTAAGACCATATCCTAATTCCATACTGAAAACTTTTTCATTTTCTGCATCTGCATTGACCTTTGTGTTGTTGTACCCATTAAATACAGCTGTAAAGATTGCTGGTCTTTCAAAATAACCAATATTTGCAAAAACATTTTGTACATCGTCCAATTTGAAGTTTGCTCCCCCTTTAATACTATATCCGTTTAGGTTAATTTTATCAGATGTTGCAAGGTCTCTACCAGCCTCTGTACTTATGTCGTATAAGAAATATTCAATTCTTTGATAAGAGGTTTTTTGAACAGAAGTAGAAACAAAAGCATTAAAATTATCCGTTCCATATTCTAATTGACCAAAGAAACCACACCAGCCTACTTGACCATCATTATTATAACCCATTTTATCTCCAACAGATAATGCTGCATTTGGATTATTTACGTTGTTATCATCAAAATAATATTGCCCTCCTAATAAGTCTGTAACTTCTCTAAAATGTTTTCCTGTATACGTTCTCAAATCTAAACCAGCAATTAGGTCTAAATTGTCAGAAATTTTAGTTTTTAATGTTGATAAAAGACCATACCATTCGTGATCATTTCTTGAAGCTCTTAAAATTGCTTCAGAACCTAAAGCTCCGTTTGCTCTGTTGATCTCAACAATATTGTCTAAATCTACTGGTTGATCAGAACCTCCTAATCTAACACTAAATAAATCTCTGTTAGTTCCTGCGGTTCCACCTCCACCACCAGTACCAAAAGAAGCGTATACTGCAGTTGATAAAGAAGTAACATCGCTCATTGTCCAATAATGATTTAAAGATGTCTGAGATTTGTGATAGAAATTATCCTCTATATGTGTAACTTGTCCATTCTTGTAACCCCAATCTGGATTAAAACGGTTTCCAGACTCAGAATTTCTGTATGTATCTATGGTACTTCTGTTTTGTCTTTGACCGTGTCTGTGGAGCTCCAAATGATGTAAAGGACAATTTATGGTTTTCGTTGATTTCTTTAGAAAGATTTACAAAATAATTAAACCCTTTAAATTGTGTCCCATCTATGTATCCTTCTCCTTCAATTTTAGCAAAAGAAACGGTAGCAGCTAGTCCATTATCCATAAGTCCTGTAGATAAAGTAAAGCCATATTTTTGGTACCCATCATTTCCTGTTGAAGCGATGATGTTTCCTCCCTTCTGAACATCAGAAGTTTTAGATAAAATATTAATAGTTCCTCCAATAGATGGTACCGCTACCTTAGAAGCACCTAGACCTCTCTGTACCTGCATCGCAGATGTTACGTCTGACAATCCAGCCCAGTTAGACCAGTACACTCTTCCATTCTCCATATCATTAACGGGAACTCCGTTAATCATTACAGCAACGTTTTCAGAATTGAACCCACGTAAATTGATACGTCCATCTCCAAAACCACCACCGGATTTTGTTGCATATACTCCTGGAGTAGATTTTAAAACTTCAGGAAATTCTTGAGACCCTAACTTTCTCTCAATATCAGCTGATTTGAGTGTAGAAACTGCAACAGGTGTTTTTCTATCAATCGCAAATGATGTTGCTGTTAATATTATTTCATCTAAACTATCATCTTCTTGCAACTGAATCGTTCCTAGTTTCCCGTTTGAAGAAGAAAAAGACACTTCTTTTGACTGGAATCCGATGAAAGAAATAACAATTGTACCAGAATTAGCTTCTGTTTCAAGGTGAATTTACCATCAAAATCAGTTGATGTACCATTAGTTGTTCCTTTTACAACAATACTAGCTCCTGGTAATGGTTGGTTTGTTTCATCAACAACCTCCCCAGTAATTTTAGCTTGTCCTAATACTGAAGCGGATATAAATAATACCGCTACAAATAATAAGTTTTTAAAATTTTTCATTGTTTAATTTTATGTTATTAAATTGTTTTCAAAAATTCCTTTTTTAGAAATTTTTAAGCGTGAACTTAATGTTGGTATTTAACATTAATTTAAGAATTCGAAATTAAGAAAAATAAAATAAATTCTCCAAAAATGATCCTATTTTATATCAACAGTGTTATTAACAAAAGTGATGTTAAAGTTAGATAAGCGGAACACCTATAAAGAACCTCGTTTTGTGCTATTGAGTTTTTAACAATTTTTTAGCCAATTCTTTTCCAAGTTCTACTCCAAATTGATCGTAACTGTATATGTTCCATAAAACTCCTTGTGTAAAAATTTTATGTTCATACAATGAAATTAACTTTCCCATAGAGCGGGGTGTTAACTTTTCAAAAAGGATTGCATTACTGGGTCTATTCCCCTCAAAAACCTTAAACGGCAGTAATGTTGCTATCTTTGCTTCATCGCCCGCAACCTTCAGTTCTAAATGAACCTCTTCTTTCGTTTTTCCAAAAGCCAAAGCATCCATTTGCCCATAATATTGGCCATTAATTTTTTATGATGGTCATCCAACCCGTACAAAGACTCTTTGTATCCAATAAAATCGGCTGGAATCAATTTGGTTCCCTGATGGACCAATTGCATAAATGCATGCTGCATGTTTGTCCCTGTACTTCCCCAAACAATCGTTCCTGTTTGATACTCAATAGCATCTCCATTTCTATCTACTCCTTTTCCGTTACTCTCCATAATGGCTTGCTGCAAATAGGCAGGAAGCTTAGATAAGTATTGAGAATAAGGTAATACCGCTTCCGTTTCTGCTCCATAAAAATTGTTATACCAGATACTTAAAAGAGCTAAAATTACAGGTATGTTTGTGTCAAAATCTTCATTTTTAAAGTGTAAATCCATTTCTTCTGCCCCTTCTAAAAGAGCTTTGTAATTGTCATACCCCACTGACAGGCTTATTGACAAACCAACTGCAGACCAAAGAGAAAAACGACCACCAACCCAATTCCACATTGGAAATACATTGGCTTTGTCTATTCCAAAATTATCAACTGCTTCTAAATTTGTGGATACTGCCACAAAATGTTTTGGTATGTCAAAAATAGTTGCAGATTTTAAAAACCAATTTTTAATAGTCTCTGCATTTGAAATGGTTTCTTGAGTTGTGAACGTTTTTGATACAATGACAAACAAGGTAGTTTCAGGATCTAAGTTTTTAATCACTTCTGAAACATGGTCTCCATCTACATTTGAAACAAAATGAGTTGTTAATTGGTTTTTATAATATTTCAAAGATTCTACCACCATGTCTGGCCCCAGATCCGAACCTCCAATACCAATGTTTACAATATCCGTAATCGATTTACCCGTATATCCTTTCCATTTTCCAGAAATAACTTTATTACTAAAGCTTTTAATTTTTCTTAAAGCAGCCTGTATTTGTGGTTTGATATTTTTACCACCAACCAACAAAGGTTCATCAGAAGTGCTTCGTAAAGCAGTGTGTAAAACCTCTCTACCCTCTGTAACATTGATTACCTCCCCTGAAAATTGTTTTTCAACAGCGTCTTTTAAATCGACTTCTTTTGCCAATTCAACCAATAGATTGAGCGTCTCTTTAGTAATCCTATTTTTAGAAAAATCGACGGATAAATCATTCAGTTTTAAAGAAAACTCCTCTTTTCTATTTGGTTCTTTATCTAAATCTTTTATGTTGATGTTTTGAATATCATTAAAATGATTTGTTAATTTACTCCAAGCATTTGTTTTCGTTGGGTTGATGTTTTTTAAAGCCATTTGTTAATTTTGAACAATCATTTCTGTAATTACTTCTGATTGTTGAGTTTGAATTTGTTTTTGATCTAATTGATATTTAAGCGGTTTGATAAACGCTAAATATTCGGGTTTTACTTTTCTTTAAAGGAGCTGCTTCAGGTAATTTTAACCGAGGACTTAAAGGATCTACTTCTTTACCGTTCTTCCAGAAACGATAACACACATGAGGCCCACCTGTATTTCCAGTCATTCCAACCCAGCCAATGACCTCTCCTTGTTTAACATATTGTCCTCTTTTAACATTACGCCTTTGCATATGTAAATACTGAGTAGAATAGGTATTATTATGTTTAATTTTAACATAATTTCCATTCCCACCCCTTTTTGCAGATGCTGAAACGGTTCCACTTGCAGTTGCTAGAATAGGCGTCCCTATCTTTGCGGCAAAGTCGGTTCCTCTATGAGGTCTGACTCTGTTCCCATAATACGCGATTTTTCTTCTTAAATTATATCTAGAGGAGATTCTATACTGAAATTTTATCGGCGATTTTAAAAACTGACTACGAAGCATATTTCCTTTATCGTCATAGTACTCTGGAATTCCTAAAAGGGCATCTGCGGTGTATCTAAAAGCATATAAATTCTTCCCTTTGTGTTTAAAAACAGCAGACTTTACCGCTCCATAACCAGCAAAAATAGTGTCATCTATAAATTTTTCTTCATACAGAAACTTAAANGAATCTCCTTTTTGAAGTTTATAAAAATCTAAGGTCCATGCATAGATATCTGCAATCGTCCAAGTTAAATTGGGAGATAAATGTAAACTGTCCAAGGTGACAGACAAGCTAGAATTAATGACTCCATTAACTGTTTTTAAAACAGTCTTTATTGGCTTTTGATATCGAACGGCTGTAATTATTGAATCTTTAAAATCTACAATCGTCGCATTAATTTTGTCGTGTTTGTATATAAAAACTTGTGCTTTTTCCAGTGAATCTTTACTTGCTAGAACAGTATATAACTTTCCAGCCCTNACTCTTCTTACGTCAAAAGTTTTTTTTATGGTGCTTGCTATTTTGTTTATTTTAGGATAAAAAACATGATGTCTATCTAAAATAATCCCAAAACTTTCTCCACTTTTTATGGTGTCTTGCACGACTTTAAATTTATCTAAGTTATAGCCATACTTGAACACGGGTTTCGGAACTGTTTTTTCAGGAGAAACCACCGCCTGATCAGAATCCTTTACACAGGACGAAATGGATGTAATTAACAGTAAAACGAGTATTATTTTTTTCAAAAAATGAGAGCTGTTACAGATAGTGTTCAAAAATACAAATAAAAAAGTTTTTGCAAGCCTCTATTTTAATGAAGTTCCTAAAACGGTTTCGTTCCTTGTCTAAAAGGGATTCGCCAAACCTTTATACGCCTCTAACTCAGCCCTGAGAGAGCCTACAGAAAGATCTGCGCTTAGTTTTATAGGTATTTTGTTTGCATCATCAGTAATCCAAAGGGTAACACTTTCTTGCGCTTTAAAAACCCTTCCCGACTGAACTAATGGCCTAAATATCATTGTTTTTATAGTTCCAAATTTTGTTTTTAAGGTTTCTCTACCTAAAAACCGTAATTTAAATGGATACACCTGTGAATCCATAAACATGTCAATTGCGATTTCTTCTCCTTTTTTCATGTTTTTAACGTCTCGATTTCTTAAATAATAAAAAGAAGAGAGCATGTCTTGTACCTTGGAAAAAACGATGGAAGTATCTTTTTGTAAAATAAAGTCTTGAACATAGGCTTTATTCGATTTATAATTGAATGAAGTATTTCTGTTTTTTTTATACCCTCCTTCATTAATCTTTCTTTTAAAAAGATAGGGCTTAATAGTGTCTTTGTCAAAATAAGATTCGTAGTGGTCATCTACTTCAAAAAACCACTTTACAGCGCCAGAAGTCCATCCAGAACCTTTTGTGTAAAATACTTTCTTACCGTTAAAATCTTTTTCCTTTAGTTCTAAAATAGCTGTTCCAGCTCTAAGAAAACCGCTGTAACTCATTTTATATCGAAGCAATTCACCGCTTTTAAAAACAGTTGGTTTTTGTTGACCAAGCATCGGAGTTAAAAAAAATAAACTTAATAATAGACTGTATGTTCTCATCAGTATCAAACTTATAAAAAAGGATTGACAATTCCCTTACCAAAAAGTTAAAAAATAGTTTACAAACTTACTTTACAATGATTTTCGAGCTCCAGAATTGGAATCTAAACTGACCCCCAGTTTTGCAACTCTTCTTCACTCCATAAATAGGGGTAAAATATTCTTCTTTGGTACTTTGGATGCATGTACTTTCGCCAGCTAGATCCTCCAGTTGCTTCCACGTCTTTGTCTTCTCCCCCTAAATACTTTCCTGCTGCATTATAATGAGCCATTACCCACTTAACATTTACGGTATAATCATACTGACGCAATGCCTTGATCAACTCCTTATTTTCTTGGACTTTTTTGGGTAATTCTTTGAATTTTTTAGAAAGATTGATGTTGTTATAATCTTCCATAAAATCAATAAAATCCCCCAAATATTTTTTTTCAAAAAGAGTTAATAATGTTGATTTTTGTCCAGTTGTATAATTTTTTCCTGCTGCCTGCCAATACAAATGATTGTATGCGTTTTTAAAAGACGATGCTCTATTAATCGTGTCCCTATATCGCACGTCAATCAAATTGATTAACTCAGTGGATGCAAATTCAATTTTTCTATACTGTGCACTTTGAAAACCACTTGCAGGAGTTAGTGTTTTTCTGAATTTTAAATATTGTTCTTTTTCCATGCCCTCTGCCATTACCGAAAAAGAGTTACATAGTATATCAAAATACCGACTAATTCTATTTAAATGCATGGTGAATTTATCAGCCGTAATTTGGGTAGATTTTGCAACTTGATCAATTTCCCACAAAATCATTTTAAAAAACAATTCATTAACCTGATGATACATGATAAAAACCATTTCATCGGGTTGAGTTGTTCTAGGTGTTTGCAATCCCAACAATGCATCTGTTTGAATATAATCCCAATATGTAATTGGTGTGCTCCAAAGCAACCCCTCTAGCATGGCGTCTACAGGGACTCCCAGATGATCATACTTTTCCTCTATTGCTTTTAAAATTTCTTCTCTTTTCATTTTAAAGATTTATAAAGTCCCTCTTTTAGCTTGTTCTCTCTCTATAGACTCAAATAAAGCTTTAAAGTTTCCTGCACCAAAACCTCGAGCTCCCATTCTTTGAATAACTTCAAAAAATAAGGTAGGTCGGTCTTCGACGGGTTTTGTGAAAATTTGCAACAAATACCCTTCCTCATCGGCATCAATCATAATTCCAAGACGTTTTAATTTTTCAAGATCTTCTCTTAACTCGTGACTAAATTCCTCTAAACGCCCAGGAACTGCTTTGTAGTATGCTTCCGGAGGTGTTGACAAAAACTCGACTCCATTTGATTTTAATTGACGAACTGTTTTAATGATATCATCTGTTGCAACTGCTATGTGTTGTACACCTGCCCCTTCGTAAAAATCTAAATATTCCTCTATTTGAGACCGTTTTTTCCCTTCTGCAGGTTCATTGATTGGAAACTTAATTCGACCATTTCCATTCGACATTACTTTACTCATTAATGCCGAATATTCTGTATGAATTTGTTTATCGTCAAATGATAAAAAATTTTCGAACCCCATGACATCTTCATACCATTTTACCCAAATATCCATTTGATTCCAGCCAACATTCCCAACCATATGGTCAATATATTTNAACCCTGCCGCTGGCGGATTATAGGCGGATTCCCACTTTTGAAACCCTGGTAAAAAGGGCCCTTTATAATTTTTTCGCTCCACAAACATATGNACCGTTTCTCCATAGGTATAGATTCCAGCCCTAACAACCTCTCCGTACTCATCTTTTTCTACTATTGGCGAAAGATACGATTTGGCTCCTCTAGAGGTTGTTTCTTTGTATGCTTTTCGAGCATCCTCTACCCAAAGAGCCACTACTTTTACCCCATCACCATGTTTTACTATATGATCATTTATTGGAGATTTACTAGACAAGGGGGTCGTTAAAATAATTTTAATTTTATCTTGTGTTAACACATAACTCACAGCATCTGTAGCACCTGTTTCTAATCCTTTATAGGCATAGGATTGAAAACCAAAGGCTGTTTTATAAAAATGTGCCGATTGTTTTGCGTTTCCTACATAAAACTCTACATAATCTGTCCCTAATAAAGGGAGAAAGTCTTGAGCCCCTTCAAATATTTTTTCTAAACTGTAGTTCACTGATTTTATTTCTTTTTTACTCATCGGAATGTTTTACTTTCATACTTTATATTACTCTAACCAAGATTTATAGTACTCTTTGTCTGCAATTTTCATTGCTTGTTCGGTTACCTGTAAAGGCTTAAAAGTATCCACCATTACTGCTAATTCTTCTGTTTTTGTATGGCCAATACTACGTTCTGTTGCGCCTGGATGAGGGCCGTGTGGAATTCCTGCTGGATGCAAAGAAATATGCCCTTGTTCAATGTCGTTTCTACTCATAAAATCACCGTCTACATAATACAAAACCTCATCTGAATCTATATTGCTATGATTGTATGGTGCCGGAATTGAATTCGGATGGTAATCGTATAATCGTGGAACAAAACTGCAAATCACAAATGCATTCGTTTCAAAAGTTTGATGAACTGGTGGGGGTTGATGAATTCTCCCTGTGATTGGCTCAAAATCATGAATAGAAAATGCATACGGAAAATTATACCCATCATACCCAATTACATCAAAAGGATGTGAAGCATAGGTCATTTCTATAATTTCATCTTGCTTTTTAACTTTAATTAGAAAATCTCCCAACTCATTATGTGTTTCTAA
>JGI24539J26755_10001635_pt1 | contig 10326 bp, 9 predicted proteins | sample NorSeaMetagenome_2_FD_26755 | JGI IMG/M metagenome (IMG submission 26755)
GGGGATTCACTCAGATCTCGTCTCGGTGGAGTCGAAAGAGTCACAGGGCGTCGTCGCGCACTCACCTCCGTCGCCGCGCTGTTGCATCGACCTATCACCTTCGAAGGTGAAAACCTTGAGCTTATCCTGCGAGCGAAGGGGGAGAGCGTTCAGTCTAGCGGCGAATCGAGAGGGCACGTTTGGAGCGAAATATGCCCACCTTCTCGTCACGCGCCGTGGAGCCACCGAGAGCCATGGTCTTCTTCTTCTTTTCTACTTGGGCCATCCCACCGGACGCACCCGCCGCGTCGTCGTCGGAGGAGTCATCGTTCGTTCGCTTCCTTACGTTGCCACGGCCGAACTTCCCTTTCTTCTTGAACCCGCCGGCTCTGAACGAGGCGGAAGGGAAGGGGACGTCAGCGCATGATACGATGGGGCGCGAGGATATCGGTCGACAGGCCGCGGGAATGAGACGTACCGAGGAGCGTTCGCATCCGTCCCGGTCTCTTCCGGGGATTTCTCGTCGTCTCCCATGGGGCAAGGACGGCACCCTGCGCGGGTACTTTTGGCGAACGGTGAAAAAACTGAGAATGTTTTTGAGCGACCACGTCATTGTACGACGACGCACACTCGACGTGCGTGTGAAGACAAAGATGGCATCAAACAGTGGAGCCAGGTTGCTCACACTACTAGGTAGAGCTCGTCATACCGTCACGGGCTCTCTCAGCCAGGGTGCCCATTCGCAGCTGACGGCGTCGGGTCGTCGCCTCGAGTGGGACGTCTCGCGATGCGTGGCGCATCGATTCACGACGGGCGCCAACGCGTGGATGGCGAACGGTGGCGAGGCGAGTGGGCCAGGACAGCTTATCGAGCACATGAAGGCAAAGGTGAGAATGAGATTGCGACCCATGCTGAACCTGTCTCCTCTAGCCGGCGGCTCTATGGCGCGTCAAAACCCTCTGACCTAAACGATCCTTTTCAATCGCAGATTCGCGACGGGCTCGACGCGCAGTTCGTCGATGTGGTGGACATGTCCGGCGACGCCAGGCACGTCGGTATCCAGGTAGTGGCGAACGCATTTGAGGGGAAGAACGCAATCAATCGCCAGCGCATGGTGTATAAGTGTATCTGGGAGGAAATGCAGACGGACAAGGTTCACGCCGTGCAGACGTGCGTGACCAAAACTCCGGCAGAGGCGGAGTCCAAGTAGCGCAGCTTTGCTTGTTGTATTCACAATTCGTTCACCTAAAGAATCTTCGCGGGCTGAAATTTGCAGCTCTTGCTCACTTCCTCACGCCACCGGTCTCGTAGTTCTCGAGGAACCACTTGACGGTGATGTCCATCGCCTCGTCGAAGGGGGTGAACTTGAAGTCGGGGAGGTACTTCCTGAGCTTCTGGTTGTTGGCCGTCTTCTTGAACTGCCCGTCCGCCTTGGAGGTGTCGAAGGTGACCTCCAGGGGGGTACCTCCGATGTTGGCGTCGAGGGACTTGGCCACGGCGTACGCAATGTCGGAGATGGGCACCTCGTCCTCCTCGCCGACGGAGAGGATGATAGGGTCCGCCTCGTCGTAGGACCTGAGCGTCCAGATCATGAGCTTCGCCAGGTCGATGGAGAAGATGAACTGGCGAAGGGGCTTGCCGCTGCCCCAGATGTCGAAGGATTTGCCCTCCTTCTTGCAGTTGAAACCACGGTGGATGAGACCGGGGATGACGTGGGAGTTCTCCAGGTGGAAGTTGTCGTGCTTGCCGAAGATGTTGGTGGGGATGACNGCGGTGTAGTTGCACCCGTGCTGGGACTTGTACATGCGGTTCTGGACGTCGACCATGCGCTTGGCGTAGGCGTAGCCCTCGTTGGAGAAGTGAGGGGGACCGTCGTGGATCATGGTCTCGTCGATCGGGAAGGTGGTTTTATCGGGGAAGATGCAGGTGGAGAGGCAGGACACCAGCTTCTGCACGCCGCGCTTGTGGCACTCCTGGAAGATGTTGTCGTTCATGTTCACGTTGTCCCTCCAGAACTCCACCTTGTACTTCATGTTGGCGAAGAGACCGCCCACCTTGGCCGCGAGGTGGATGACGTGGGTGGGCTGGTACTTGTCGAAGATGGCAGCCACGGCGGCGGGGTCGCAGAGGTTACCGTCCTGCGAGGAAAAGAGAGACGGCGGTCAGCGCGAGAGTTTCGCTTTTTCCGGCGCGCGACGCGTCGCAAAGGGTGGGGTCGGGCACGGACTCGAAGGTCACCCGCGAGGTGATGGGCGCGGGTCATCCAGCGTAATCGTACGATACCGATATCGACATCGACGAGTGTTTCGGGTCTAACTCACCTTGCTGCTCAGGTACACCCACTTCTCCTCGACGTTGCCCTCGGCGTCGATCACGTCCTTGATGGCGGAACCGACGAGGCCGGTGCCTCCGGTGACCATGACGACCTTCTGTGCGCTCATTGTGAACGGTTTGGTTACGCGTCCGATATAAACCCAACCCGATGGTTGTGGGGCTGTGCTCTTTCGCCGTGGAAGAGAGCGCGTGTCGTTGTGCGCGCACCAGACGGCGAGCGCTGTCGGGCTAAAGATTGGTGTTACACACCCGCGTGTAAACCATTTCCGAAATTCGTAACCGAAAATTGTATGGGCATTTCGAGTTTTCGTAAATCAGACCGTCATTTATGAGTTAATTAGACACACTCTTAGCTTGTCGCTCCAACGACGGAAATAGTCTACCGTCGTGGTCAGGACTGATGCAGTGACCTCAGGAACCTGAAAAAACACCTGATGACGACGACGACGATATCGCAAGATGGTTTGAAGACGCTCCCGTCACCGTCAGTTGGACGAGCACGAGAGGATCGAGAGAGTCGCCATGTCGATATCGTCAATCTCTTCGATCGTCGTCGCGCGCGCGACGAACCTCGGAGCGCGTCCGTCACTCTCGCGGCGGCAGTCCCCTCGATTCGCCCGCAGATCGCAGCCACGGGGAGGAGAAACTCAGCCTCTGCTGCGGTTGGGAGCAAGCTCGAGTCTGGAACGTCGGAGCCGCGTGGTGGTGCGTGCGTCGTCCTCCGAGGATGACGCGAAGATTGAGGGGAATGCGGCGGCCGAGGCGGAATCCGCCAGTGGCGGCGACGAGGCGATGGAGTGCGTGCTCGTGGGGCAAGACGTGTCGTGCGTGCTTAGCGAGGACGAGGGAGACCAGCTCGTCGGGGCGAAGGAGGAGGAGGAGGATTCCACGAGCGGGCTCCTCGCCGTGCTCGGCGGTGTTGCGCTGGTATCGCCGTTCTTCCTGTGGGGCACGTCCATGGTGGCCATGAAGGAGGTGCTCCCGGCGACGAGTCCGCTCTTCGTCGCATCCGTCAGGCTGGTGCCCGCCGGAGCGGTGCTCGTCGCGTGGGCGGCGTCCAAGGGCAGGCCGATGCCCTCGGGGGGTATGGCGTGGCTCGCCATCGCGATCTTCGCCCTCATCGACGGCACTGTGTTCCAGGGGTGCCTCGCCGAGGGCCTCCAGCGAACGTCCGCGGGCCTGGGCAGCGTCATCATCGACTCCCAGCCCCTGACAGTCGCCGTGCTCGCGGCGATCATCTACGGCGAGAGCCTGGCACCCGCGGGCGTCTTCGGGCTATTCCTCGGGGTCGTCGGTCTGTTGATGCTGGAACTGCCGAAGGAGACCCTCGCGCAGATCGGAGGAGGCGACCTGGGTGGCGCGCTCGCGTCGGTGACCGCGGGTGTCGACGACGGCGGCGGCCTCTGGGACAGCGGCGAGTGGTGGATGCTCCTGGCGGCGCAGAGCATGGCGGTGGGCACGGTGATGGTCAGGTGGGTGTGCAAGTACGTGGACCCCGTGATGGCGACTGGATGGCACATGGCCCTGGGCGGCGTGCCCCTCCTGGCGTACTCCGTCGCGACGGAGCCGGCGGTGTACGAAAATCTGGACAAGCTCACCACCGGGGATGTGGGCGGCCTGTTGTACACCTCCCTCCTTGGTTCCGCGCTGGCGTACGGCGCCTTCTTCTACTTCGCGTCAAAGGGAAGCCTCACAAAGCTGAGCTCGCTCACTTTCCTCACCCCAATGTTCGCGGCGTTGTTTGGTTATCTACTCCTCGGGGAGACGCTGGACGAAGTTCAGCTGGCGGGTGCGGCTGTGACCATCGTCGGCATCTACCTGGTGAACACGCGCGCGTCGGAGGGACAGGAGGAGAAGGAGGCATGAGGTAGCAGCGTCGCACATCGTAGTCGTGTTGATGTTGAATCAAATCTTAATTAGAGTTGCAGAACGACTACGCGTTGCCACCATCGGCATCGCCGGCTAAGAAACTACTGGACTACTGAAGAATTGAAGGCCCCGACCCTGCCTTCACCGCCGCGCGGCTCTCGCCAAACGCTGAAGGTGATGGTTGATCGTGTTCTTCTTCGTCGGCTGTTTCGCCTGGAACATCAGGCACGCGTCCAGCCTCTTCCTCTCCCCCGCGCACTTGCTCTCCGTCCCCGCGAAATCGCACTTCTTGAAGCACGCGAGCAGCGCCAGCATCTCCTCGTTGCACGGGATGATCTTCCTCCCGAGCTTCTTGGTGTTGATCCATAGCTTCGGATCTTTCTTGGTACCCATGGCGACGCCTCACCGAACTTCGCGGCCGCTCTTCGCCCACCCTGGACCGAACTCGCGCCTCAGGAAGTGCGATCGCGCGAACCCTATTTTACAAGACCTCTCACTGTCAAAGTATCCCGTGTTTGTTTTACGTCACACAGCTGACGGCACGTGCCGGCCCCTGGCCTCACCTGAAGGGCGCTTCGACATGGAGCAGACCGCCCTTCTCGAGGCTGGGGCTTCAGGGCAGGGTAGGGTGGGTCTATCTGTGACGATAGCGCGGCCTAAGCTCGGGGAGCGCGCGAGGAACAGGCTGAGACGGATCGCCGATGGCGCGAAGATACGCGGTGGACTAACCGTGAGGGAGGGTGGGCGATCTGAGGCGCAGGATGTGTCGCCTGGGGGAAAATTCAGAGGGGTTCGTCAGGATAGGGCGTTTCCAACCTCATACGAGCGACCGGTGCCCGCGGAGACGAGTGGAAGGGAGCTCGGCGGGAGGGGAAGCGGGAGCCAACTCAGCGCCAACGCTGTGGCCGGAGCCATCGCGGGCACCCTTGTGAGCATCGTTCTCCACCCGGTCGACACGATCAAGGTCACCATCCAGGCGGACAGGAAGGTGCGAGAGCCAATCGCCAAGGTGGTCAGCAGAATCATACGGCGGCGGGGCGTGTTTGGGCTGTACTCCGGCCTGTCCACCAGCCTGGCGTCGTCGGCGCCAATCAGCGCCATCTACACCGCTTCGTATGAGCTAGTGAAGGAGAGGCTCATGCCGGGCCTGCCGGAGGAGAAACGATGGATCGCCCACTGCATCGCGGGTGGATGCGCCAGTGTCGCGACATCTTTCGTTTACACACCGTCGGAGTGCATCAAGCAGAGGTGTCAGGTGACCGGCGCGACTGGCGCCTTTGCGGCGGCGAGGAGCTTGGTCCGAGCGGACGGCGTGCTCGGGTTGTACAAGGGTTGGAGCGCGGTGTTGTGCAGGAACATACCCCAGAGCGCCATCAAGTTCTTCGTGTTTGAGCAGCTGATGCGTGCGGCGGGCGGGGCGCTCAGCTCGAGCGGAGAATCGCCGGGTACGCTCCCAACGCTTGCCATCGGCGGCGTTGCTGGATCCACCGCGGCGATGTTCACCACGCCGTTTGACACAATCAAAACGAGATTGCAGACCGCGGGGGTGGTGAACCAGGGCGGATCCGCGGTTCGAGGGCTAATACCGACGATGAGAGATATCGTGGTCAACGAAGGGGTGGGTGGACTGTACCGCGGCGTCATACCGAGACTGTTCATCTACGTCACGCAATCCGCTGTTTTCTTCGCAACTTACGAGGTTGCGAGAAACACTCTGCTCGACGCGGCTGAAAAGAGGAGAGAGGAGGACGCCAAGGCGGCGAAATAGACTNATTATTCCTTAGGTNTTCCGTACTTCTCCCCGATGTACTTTTCCCACTTGGAGTGGTTCAGCTCCATGAATTGGGCATCCTGCAAGGGGCGGAGGCGTATGTAGTGTCAGCAAAATAAATTGAAACGCGTTGGTTGGATCGAATCGAACGACGCGCACCTCGAGCTTGGCGATGGCGAGCAGGTATTTGGTGAGGCCCACGAGTTCCCGGTCCGTGTCTCTGTTCAGGTGTGCCTTCCTGAACGGTCGAATCTTGAGTCCGTTCTGCGGGTTCATCACGAAGTTCCGTCGAAGGTCGTCAAACATGATGGTGTTCTTCTCCGAATACTGTTCGTATTTAGCCCAGAGCCATCCGAGGGGCTTGCAGTCGAACATCCCGTACTTCTCCGTCTGCACCGTGATCATCGCGCCGTGGTCCACGAGCTGCATGATCTTGAAGTTGGGCGAGCCCAGCACCCCGAGCTCCCTCATCTTCACCTCGATCCACTTCATGCCCGTCGCCGACCAGATTACAATGTCGTACTCTTGGTACGCCTGGGTCAGGAACTCGTGAAGGTACGGCCGCATGAGCTCCTCGGGCACCTCCGCGGTGCTCCTGTGATCGAACAAGGTGTAGTCGATGTCCAACACCAGCAGTTTCTTGCCCTCCCTCGGCGGGTTCAGACCGTCAACCTTGTACGTATCGATCCTCTTCCTGAGTTTCNNCTGGTTCTCCTCCCGATCCCGGCAGTCCACCTCCTCGTTCACCCCCACGTCGAAGTCGTCCACCACCTCCGGCGCCGCCTCCGCCGCCTTAGCTACTGTCGCAATCGACTGTTCGGTGCTGCCCATCATCATGACCACCTTGGGCAGCTTGACGGAGGACAGGAGCACGTCGTCGTCCGCGGGCTTCGGGCCAGATTTGACGTTCAAGAGCTTTTGGCGACTGGGCAATACGTTCGTCTCGGCCTCGATGCATCGCTTCAGGCACGCCACGTCCGCATCATCCGGCACGGAGACCGAGAACTGCTTCCCCTGCCACTTGACCGCCACCGTAGTCTTAGCCTCTTCCGCCATTTCACCAGGTATCGCGCGCCCGCGAGTGATTTCAAACAGACGCATGCAAAACGTCGCGTCAGCCAGGCCAAACGCGCGGCGGTAGGTCCAATGTTTTTCACAGTGCCGGCCGCCGCCGCTCCCGCTCGCCATGGGGAAAGGGAAACAGAAGAATGCGGACGTAAAAATCAACCCCCCGATGGGTACGGTGGGTAAGAGCGCTACATCGTTCATCGCGGGGTCGACAGCCGGCCTGGTCTCCAGCGGCGCTCTGCAGCCGCTCGAGGTGGTGAAGACGAGGATGCAGGCGCACAGGCTGAAGGCTGGCTTTTCCATCAACAAGAGCGCGTGGGCCACCGCTGGATGCGTGGTGAGGGACGAGGGGATCCGTGGGCTGTGGGCGGGAGTATCGGCGTCNTGCGTGCGAACCGCGTGCGGCGCCGGGCTGTACTTCCTGCTCCTAGAGAGGGTGACNAGGGAGCTCAACGCGAAGTTCCCCGTGTCGAAGGATTCCTCCCAAACCGTGCAGGGCGCGAGGACCTTCGCCGTCGGTGCCGCGTCCAGGGCCCTGGCCGCGGCCATGCTCTGCCCCCTCACGGTGGTCAAGACTCGGATGGAGTACGCGTCGATCAGCGGCACCACGTACACGGGGGTGGCCAACGCCCTGTACACCATCGGCGCGAAGGAGGGAATGAAGGGACTGTTCTCGGGACTCGGCTCGACGCTGCTGAGGGACGCGCCGTTCTCGGGCCTCAACCTGGTGATGTACACGCAGATGAGGACGGTGATGGGCGAGGTGGCGGTGGCGCAGGGCCGGGAGACCGACGCGATGGACACCTTCTTCGCCGGCGCGGTCGCGGGCGGCGTCGCCACGTTCCTGACGCACCCGCCGGATGTGCTGCGCACGAGGGTGCAGCTGGGTCGACCGTCCACGTCGTTCGTCAAGATCGTGACCGAGGAGGGGGTGCGCGCGTTGTGGGTCGGATCGTTCCCGAGGATACTCAGGAGGACGCTGCAGCAGGCGATGACGTGGAGCCTGTACGAGCACGTGGCAAAGTTGTTGGGAGGGACCTCGCTTTCGCCAAAAGCCGAGTAAACGTTCGTCAAGAAAGCCAACGAGGCGTTGGCTGACTGCGTACGACTCATCGTTCATCGGTAGCCATTAATATAGAAGCGCTATAGATATTCAACGTCGCTCGCTCAGAACCCGACGTACAGGTTCGCCTTGGAGATGTCGCCGACGCCGAGCTTCAGGCGCCAGTCGCGCTGCTTCTTGTTCATCCCCTGTCCCTTCTTCGCCTGCGGCCTGTTCTCCTCGACGTCCGCCAGCTTGAACGTGGGCGATCCGTCCGCATCGATGTCCTCCACGTCCAGTACCTTGGTGAGCGTCCCTTCCGCGCCCTCCTCCTCCGCGCTCGCGGCGTACGTCACCTTCATCGTCAGATCCCTGAACCTCTCCAACTCGTGCGGCAGCCGCAGCTGTCGCTCCGCGCCGGGGGACGCAACTTCCAACGCCACGTCGTCCGGGAACCCCTTCTCCTCGAGAATGTTGTTGTAGCTGCGACTCACGGCGCCGAGCTGATCGAGCGTGGGTGAGCCGAACTTGTCGTTAACGGCGTCGATGCTGATGTAGATCCTCTTGCGCTCGGCGGAAACCTTGTACGAGAAAATCTCGAGCTCGCCGCCGAACTCGTCATCGCCGAGAACCTCCTTGAGNACGTCGAGCCCCGTCTGGCCCCACTCCGTGCCCGCGGTGAAGAACACNTCATCCGTCTCGATCTCTTCCTCGCCGCTCTCCTCGATCTCGGCCAGCTCGGCATCGTCGAAGTCCTCGTCGACGTCGAGCTCGCCGTCGTCGTCGATGGCATCGTCAGCGTCCGCCTTCTTGCCGCCCTTCTTCTTCGCCGACGCGGACACGTTCCTCCGGGTGTCGACGCGACCGGTCATTGAGAGTGAGAGACTGGTGCCGAATCGTGCGTCGTGGTCATCGCGGCGGAGGGATCCCCGGGGCATGGACCAAGCGTGCGCCCCGCATCGAAACTTCCGCTGCGGCGCGGTGGGCGATGGTTGGTGGAGCGAGGAGGACATCCCGCGCGCCAGGCCGTTGACGCAGCGTGACGAGGACACCAGCCTCGGCCTGGTGGCCAGCAGAGAGCGCGACAGGTGAGTTGCGAACATCGGCATCAAGCTCGAAGTCGTCGGTGAGCTCCGGTCTGTGACCTAAAACCTCGGATGAATCGGCACCAACTAACTTTTCCAAGGCTGTCAAAGAAAAGCAACGACCGGTCCTCCCCGTCAGTTCCCATGGCGCCAGGCAAGCACGATGAGATCCGGGAGCTCCTCGCACCCGGCGACGGTGGCGTGGTGGAGCTCTCGACGGAGCGTCTGGAGCAGCTGTATCTGGAGGTCGCCCCGCAGGTGAGACAGAGATCTCAAGCACGACCCTCTCACCGAATCTCTTTTTGAAACGACGCNATCACGCTCACACCCAACTCCTCCCTCTGCGTCCCCTCGTAGATCCTCGACGGTCCCGCGATAGAGCAGCAGCTCAGTAAGCTCAATTTCCTGCCGACGGGCTGCGACGGCATCGACGACCTGCTCGAGGGCGGCCTCCGACAGGGCCAGGTGACCGAGCTCACTGGCGAGGCGGGCTCGGGCAAGACGCAGCTTTGCCTGAGCGCTGCCGCGTCCGCCGCCGCGTTGGGTCACAGGGTGGTATACTTGGACACCGGCGGGGGTTTCAGCGCGAAGAGGATAAAGGAGTTTCACCGAGGGTTCGTCACCGCGGATGCGGATAGCGACGAGGTGGAGCAGCACCTCTCGCTCACCCTGGATCTCATCACGGTGCTGAACGTGCACGACATCATGACGCTGTTCAAGGTTCTGGAGGAGCTGGCGCTGGGCCTGGCGGGGGACCCGGGTGTTCCGGGCGATGGTGGATTGGAGGGTAACCAGGACGTGGTGGACATCGGGCGGGACATGGGTCTGCTCGTGGTTGACAGCCTCTCGTCGCTGCTGTCGCCGGTGATAACGCGGCTGCACCACCAGGGATACACGATCATGGCGTCCACGGCGTCGCTCCTTCGATCGCTCGCCCCCGCGCACAACTGCGCGGTGCTCTACACCAACCATACCGTGAGCGCGGGAGGTGGCGACCGGGGAGGNGCGTCGATCAAACCGGCGTTGGGCACCAGGTGGACCAGCACGCCGCACAGGAGGGTGTGCCTCGGGAAGGGACACGGGAAGGATACGCCGGGGTGCACGGCGGAGGTGATATACGGCCCGGGAACGGGATCTAGCTGTGCCTTCCAGGTGGTCGGCGACGGCATTAGGACGCT
>JGI24539J26755_10001637_pt1 | contig 10323 bp, 6 predicted proteins | sample NorSeaMetagenome_2_FD_26755 | JGI IMG/M metagenome (IMG submission 26755)
CGGAAGCGGCTATTTCTAATCCGATGTTAGATGATCTATCGCTTAAGGGAACAAAGGGGCTGCTTGTGTCTTTAACAGCTGGATCAGATATAAATCCTTTTGAAATTGATAGCGCATTATCTCTCATTCAAAAAGACGTTGGTGATGAGTGTGAGGTTATTTTCGGCGTTTTCCCTGATGATGAAATTGGTGATAGCTTTAGAACTGCTGTAATTGCAACTGGAATGGAGCAAAACGCTGAAGAGACTGTTGTAGATCTTAATATAGATAACAATCCTTCAGGGCAAAACTTTGTTGATATACTTGATGAAAATAATTTATCATCGGGTATAAATGAAGATAATATAGAGCTGGAAGTTAAAAAAATTACTCCAGATGTTCCTCACAATATAAGTTCAAAGGAAGATTCTAATTTTGATGAGGATTTCTCTCAAAGCATTGAATCCTTAGCTGACGAAAATATATCTTCACTTCCTGAGGCTGAAGACTGGGAGAATGATGATGGTGTTCCGTTATTTAATAATGATAGATTTGATCCTTCTCAAGAAGATAAAGAGGATGAGTCTCAATTAGAAATACCAGCTCTTCAAAGATTTTTTGGAAGAATTAAAGGTAACTAGAGCCTTTGGTTACATTAAGTCACAATCATTTACTCGTTATATTTTCTATTCAATGATAACAATTACTTTGATAATTGATAATTTGAAAAATGACCTTAAACAAAAATAATACAAATATAAATCAAGAAGTGGGTTATCAAAGAACAGCTCAGTTTAGCAATCTTTGTGACGATATTATAGATCCGTCTTTTGCTACAGGAGGTAATTGCTGGCAAACAACGCTATTTAGGGTTCAGGATTTTTCTGGGGTTGGACTTCACTCAGGCAACAAGGTTAAAGTTTCAATTAGACCAGGAAAAGAAAATACTGGGATTATGTTTGTTAGGACTGATTTAAAAGGTGATATTGAAAAAAGAAGAATACAAGCTAATTATTCTTTTGTTTCCGATACTAGTCTCTGTACTACTATTGAAAATAAAGATGGTGCAAAAGTTTCAACAATTGAACACATAATGGCGGCATTTAATGGAAGTGGTGTTGATAACGCTATAGTTGAGTTAGATGGTCCTGAGGTTCCTATAATGGATGGAAGCTCTTTACCCTTTTTATATTTAATTGAGGATGCTGGTATAATTCAACAGTCATCAAAAAGAAAAATACTAAAGATTCTTAAAAAAATTGAAGTTCACGAAGAAAATAAAATTTGCTCTATAAGTCCTTCTAACGGATCTGATTTTATTGCTGAGATTGATTTTGAGAGTCCTGCTGTAGGAAGACAAAGTGCCTCCTTATCCATTAAAGATTACGGGTTTAAAGATTTTGCTGCAAATGCTCGCACTTTTGGTTTTATGAAGGATGTTGAGTATATGAAATCTTTAGGCCTTGGCTTGGGCGGGAATCTTGAAAATTGTATCATTATTGATGATGATAGAGTTATTAACCCTGAAGGATTAAGACATTCCAACGAATTTTCAAGACATAAGCTTCTTGATGCTGTTGGTGATATATATACTGCAGGATATAGAATTCAAGGTTGCTACAAGGGTACTCGATCTGGTCACCATATGAATAATCTTTTATTGAGAGAGCTTTTTAGGTCTCCCTTTAATTATGAAATAATTAACCCTTAAGTATCTTCAGAGGAAGAGATTTTCTTAAATGAAAAATCTAAAATTTTAAGAAGTTAGTTTTATAAAGACATATTGTTTTAACGGGTTTATAATAATTTCTTTGTTATATTAATAATTATTTCCTAATAAGAAGAAATCTCTTGAGAAAAAAAAACTTAAATAAGATTTTAATATTTGTTACTCTTTTTCTTGCTGCTTGCTCGAGCTCAGAAGAAAGACCTGAGTATAGAGAAAGATCTTTAGCTGCGATTTATAATAATGCAGTTTATAATCTTGAAAGAGGGAGGGTTCAACAAGCCGCTTTTGAATTTGATGAAGTGGAAAGGCAGCACCCATACTCATCTTGGGCGAGAAGATCCATGCTGATGTCGGCTTACGCTTATTATTTACAAAATAAATATGATCAATCAATCTCAACTGCACAAAGATTTATTTCCCTACACCCTGGGAATAAACATGCTGTTTATGCATACTACCTTATTGGACAATCATATTATGAAAGAATTCAAGATGTTGCTAGAGATCAAAGAATTACGGAGTTAGCATTGGAGTCGTTTGTAGAGGTTATCAGGAGGTACCCTGACACTGACTACGCAAGAGATTCTCAAATGAAGATTGATCTTACTAATGATCATTTAGCCGGTAAAGAAATGTATATTGGGAGATATTATCTAAAGAAAAAGGCTTTTCTTGCTGCCATCAATAGATTTAGGATTGTAACTGTTGATTATCAGACAACGAGTCATGTTCCTGAGGCACTTCATAGAACTGTAGAAGCTTATCTATCTATGGGNCTTATTGACGAAGCTTATAAAACAGCTTCTGTATTGGGTCATAATTTCCCTNATAGTGATTGGTATAATGATAGTTATAATTTGATAAAAGGTAATACTGAATAATAGGCAAATGACAAAATCTAACAATAGGGATGATGTTTCTTTAGTATCTAAAGCAAAAAAAGAACTTTCCAAATTATATTCTGAAGTAAATAAGCATGACGAATATTATTATAGAGAGCATAATCCTAAAATTCCTGATAATGAATATGACGATCTAAGAAGGTCTATACTCAAAATAGAAGCTAATTTTCCTTCTCTAGTTCTAGCCACATCACCATCTCTTAGGGTGGGTGCGGAGCCATCAGAAAAATTTGGTAAAGTTAAACACTCGCTTCCAATGCTTTCCATACAAAATGCAAAAAATAGAGAAGAGGTTGTTTCATGGAATGATGGTATAAAAAACTTCCTTATGATTAACGATAATACAGTTATTGAGTACGTTGCAGAACCAAAAATTGATGGTTTATCTGCTAGTTTATTATATGAAAATGGTGAGCTTACGGTTGCAGCAACAAGAGGCAATGGATTGTTTGGTGAGGATATAACTGAAAACATTAAGACAATCAAAGGTGTCCCCTTAACTATAGACAAAAAGAGAGCTCCAAAAGTTTTAGAAATTAGAGGCGAGGTTTATATGTCGCATGATAATTTTTATTCCCTTAATAAGATTCAGATGGAACAGGGTAAAGAACCTTTTAAAAATCCTCGAAATGCTGCGGCAGGATCTTTAAAGCAATTGGACCCAAAAGAGACATCAAAGAGGTCGTTAGAATTTTTTGCTTATGCCTGGGGAGATTCAAGTTCATTACCATACGATAATCATTATGATTTAATAAATTTCTTTAAGGATCTTGGTTTTCCTATTAATAAAAATTTTGGAATTTTTAAAACTATTGATGATTTAATTATTTTTTATAATGATATTTTAGAAAAAAGACCAGATCTTGGCTACGATATTGACGGTATTGTTTATAAACTCAATAGGCTAGACTTAAGAGAGCGATTGCAATCAACTGAGCACCATCCCAGGTGGGCAATAGCTCATAAGTTTCCAGCAGAAAGAGCTGTTACAAAAATTATTGATGTTGAGATACAGGTTGGAAGAACAGGTGTCCTCACTCCTGTTGCTAGGCTTCAACCTATTGCTATTGGCGGAGCGTTAATTTCAAATGCTAGTCTTCACAATTTTGAAGAAGTTTCTAGAAAAGACATTCGTATTGGCGATATGGTCTGGGTACAAAGGGCGGGTGATGTTATTCCGCAAGTCATTAAGGTTATTAAAGAAAAACGTTTAAAGAATATTGAACCAATAGTTCCGCCGGTTTATTGCCCTGTGTGTGGAGCAAAAGCTGAAAAAGATGTTATTTTATCTGGTAATATAGAAAAAGAAGAAAAGTATATTCGTTGCACTGGCGGACTTACTTGCTCTGCACAAGCAATCGAGAGAATTAAGCATTTTGCATCAAAAGGCGCATTTGATATTGAAGGGTTAGGACAAAAGCAAATCGATGATTATTTTGCTGAAAAAATTATTGAATCACCAGTTGATATTTTTTATATTGAGAGAAGATATAAGGATAACCCGCCACCTTTCTGGCGCTACACGTCAGGATCTCCCAATAAGATTGGTACAATAAAGGATAGCGCCCTAAAATTATTTAAATCAATCAATAGTAAAAAAGAAATTGAATTGGATCGCTTCCTTTTTTCTTTGGGTATAAGGCATTTGGGCTTAACATCTGCTGGTCTTTTAGCGGGTCACTATAAGTCGATAGAAAAAATGTTAGATATTTTTTCGGCTGATAATTCTATTGATGCATTAAGCGATATCCTATCACTTGACGGAGTTGGAAAAAAAGTAGCGATATCAATAATGGACTTTTTTATAAATTTAGAATCTAGGAACTTAATTTATGACTTAATAAAATCAGGTGTCATTATTAAAAGCTTTGATAGGGAAATAAAGGATACTAAGATTTCTAACAAAACAGTTTTGATAACTGGAAGTTTAGAAAGCATGAGTAGAGCGGAAGCTAAAGTTAAAATTGAAATATTAGGTGCAAAATTATCCTCATCTTTATCCAAAAAGACAAGTTTTCTTATTGCTGGAAGTAAACCAACATTATCAAAGATTGAAAAAGCAAAAGATTTTGGTGTAAAGATATTTTCTGAAGAAGAATGGAATACTTTTATCAGTGAATAGGATCGCAATTTATTTTTAACCATTTTTTTTCTGTAATATTTAAAAATGGAGACACTTTATTAAAGACCTTAGTGTGATAATTATTTAACCAAGCTTTTTCTTTTGACTCTAAAAGCTTTATATCTATTAACGATTTATCAATTGGAGACATGGTTAATGTTTCAAAATATAAAAATTTCTTATCATCCTCTTTCTCTTTTACAAAAATTAAGTTTTCAATTCTAATACCGTATTCATTTTCTTTATAAAACCCTGGCTCATTAGAGATTATCATTCCTTCTCTTATTTCCTCAGAACCTAGAGGTGAGATATTTTGTGGCCCCTCATGAACGCCAAGAAAAGATCCAACGCCGTGCCCTGTTCCATGGTTATAATTTAGTCCAATTTCTAATAAGTATTTTCGAGCTAGAGGGTCTAAATCTAGACCTCTCGTACCTTTTAGGAATATTGAAGTAGCTATAGCAATATGACCTTTCAGCACCCTAGTAAACCTATCTTTTATTTCTTCGTTTATATTATTTTTAGAAAAAATAGCTACTGTTCTGGTAACATCAGTTGTTCCGTCAGCATATTGACCGCCTGAGTCCAATAACAAAATATCCCCAGATTTTAATATTTTATTTGTTTTTTTATTTGCCTTATAATGAACAATTGCTGCATTACCGGCGGTTCCTGCAATTGTACTAAAAGATAATGATTTTAACTCCTTATTCTCTTTTCTAAAATCTAGGAGTTTTTTTTCTACCGTTAATTCATCAATTGAATTTTCTTCAGCCTCCTGATCAAGCCAAAATAGGAATTTAGTTAAGGCAACCCCGTCACGTATATGAGCTTTTTTTGAACCTTCTATCTCAATAGGATTTTTACAAGCCTTCATTAGGCTGCATGGGTTAGGCTTTAAAATAAAAGAAGAGGAATTTGATTGAATTATTTCTGCTATTTCTAGGGGAGTTGTATTTGGATCAAATAATGTTTTTTTATATTTTGCACTTATAATAAAATCTTTAATATCTTTTAATGGTAATATTGTAATTTCATTTTTCCTAAAATACTCTTCTATTTCCCCTTCCACGGTATGGACGGTATGGTTGGAAAAAAGAAAAACCTTCCCATTTTTTTCAAAAATAGAAAAACATCTTAATAGTGGAGTGTAATCTAAATCACTACCTCTAATATTTAATAACCAGCATGTATTATCGGATTCAGATATAAAAAGTGAGTCTATATCTTCTTTTTTTAGCTTTTCTATTAGATTTATTTTTTTTTCTTTAAAGCTTTTACCAGAAAATTTTTCTTCATGATGTATTACCTTTCCATTTGGCTCCTTTGGTCTGTCAGTCCATATTTCATCGATAATATTTTCACTTTTTATTAACTTTATATTTTTTTCTTCAGTTAATTTTTTAAGAACCATAAATTTATTTAATGATAAAAGTTTTGGACTGAATCCCAATTTTAACCCATGGCTAGTATTATTTTTCATCCATTTTCTCTGACCATCAAGAGTAAAATCCTCAAAATTAAAAATATCAGAAGGACTCTCCATTTTAACCTGGGTTGTATATCTCCCATCAACAAAAATAGCTGCACTATTTTGAGTTATAATTGACGAACCAGCTGAACCGGTAAATCCACTAATCCATTTTAATCTATCTGATGATGGGGGTGTGTATTCCGTAAGAAATTCATCTTCATGCGGAATAATAAAGCCATCTAATTTTTCTATTTTTAGATATGATCTAAGTTTTTTAATATTATGACTGATAGAATTTTTCATAAATTTTTATAACACATTATAGCTTGCCTAATAAAGAAATAGAGAATTAGTTAGCCATATCGATAAAATTTTCCATTACCTTCCTTATCCCATTACCTCCAAAATTAATTGTTAATTTTTTCCCATCAACGGATTCAACTTTACCCTGACCAAATTTCTTATGATAAACAAGAGAACCTATAGAAAATTTTGAGCTCGTATCAACTGAGGTAACGGTAATATTTTCTGGTGTTTTTTTATTATTTGAACTCTGAATTTGGGCCCTTTCCCAGCCAGGAGTGCTATAGTCTGACTGATCAAAGATATCCTCTTTTATATCTGTAAAACTACCCTTATTCCCTGAAAAATGTGATAAATTAACTTCAATATTATCCTCGGGAAGTTCACTTACAAATCTTGATGGTATGCTAGAAAGCCATTGATTATGCATTTTTCTATTTGCAGCATAAAATATTGATGACTTAACTTTTGCTCTCGTAATTCCAACATATGCAAGCCTTCTTTCTTCCTCTAGTGACTTTATCCCTCCTTCGTCCAACGACCGCTGGTTTGGAAAAACTCCCTCTTCCCAACCAGGAAGGTAAACATAATCAAATTCCAACCCTTTTGCCGCATGGTAAGTCATAAGACTTACTTTATTTCCTTCGGGATTCTTATCAATCTCCATTACTAAGGATATATGTTCGAGATAAGCATTTAGACTTTCAAAAGGTTCAATTGATCTAAATAATTCCTTTATATTATCTAACCGACCTGCTGCTGTTATTGAATCATCGTTACGAAGCATTTCTAAGTAACCAGAATCCTCTAAAATTATTTCAGCCATATCGTAATGACTTCTTTCCCCTATGAGATCATTCCATCTTTCTGTAAGTTCTACAAAATGTTTAAGAGATACTTTAGTCTTTGGTTTTATTTCAGAGGTTTTAATTAGGTCTCTAATAGAATCTATAGTTGATATATTATTGTTCTTTGCGTATTGCTTTATTTTTTTCAGCGTAGTCTCTCCTATTCCTCTTTTCGGAGTATTTAGAACTCTCTCGAGAGCAAGACTATCATTTGGTTGAATAGCTAAACGGAAATAGGCATTTGCATCGCGTATTTCCTTTCTTTCATAAAATCGGGGTCCCCCAATTACTTTATAAGGTAGGCCAACAGATACAAATCTATCCTCAAATTCTCTCATTTGAAAACTTGCACGAACTAAAATAGCAACCTCATCTAAGTTTTTTTTATTTAATGAATGTTGTTCTATTTCATCGGTTATTATTCTTGCTTCTTCTTCACCATCCCAGGTGGATGTTACTGAAACTTTTTCTCCTCCACTAGATGAAGTCCATAAAGTTTTTCCAAATCTTGATTCGTTAGATTCAATTAATTTTGAAGCTGCAGCAAGTATATTTCCAGTAGATCTATAATTTTGTTCTAGTCGAATAATTTTTGCATTAGAGAAATCCTTCTCAAATTTTAATATATTTGTTACCTCAGCCCCTCTCCAAGAATATATGGATTGATCATCATCTCCTACGCAACAGATATTCATCCATTTACCAGAAAGTAATTTTAGTAATAAATACTGTGATGTATTTGTGTCCTGATACTCGTCAACAAGCATATACTTAAATCGGTTCTGAAAATTTTCTAAAATATCTGGATTTTCGTTAAACAATCTGATGCATTCAAGAATAAGATCACCGAAGTCAGCGGCATTAAAAAATTTTAATTGCTGCTGGTATTTTTTATATAAAACCTTACCTTTGCCATTAGCAAAATAGTCACCATGGTCCGAATTGATTTGATGGGGACCTAAGCCTTTATTTTTCCATTTATCAATTAGGGATAAAAGACCCTTTGCAGACCATTTCTTATCATCAATATTTTCATCTTTTATAAGTTGCTTTAATAGCCTTAATTGATCATCGGTATCTAAAATAATAAAACCATTTTTTAATCCCACCTTCTCTGGGTATTGGCGTAAAATTTGTGCCCCAATTGAGTGAAAGGTTCCCAACCACTTTAGTCCGGTTACCATATCTCCTATAAGGCCTCCAACCCTATTTTTCATTTCATTAGCAGCTTTATTTGTAAATGTTACAGATAATATTTCGCCTGGTAGAGCCATATTTTCCATAAGTATTCTAGCTAATCTTGTTGTTAATACACCTGTTTTACCTGTTCCTGCGCCAGCCAGAACTAGCAAAGGTCCGTTATCATGAAGGACTGCTTCTTTTTGGACATCATTTAATTTTTTGAATGCATCTAATTCATTTATTTTTAGCATAATTTATCTTTATTTTTAAGAGAGGCAAAAGGTTTTAGAAAGCTTATTTATTATTTACTTCTCTTTCGTACAATGATTCATCATTTTTTCATCTCAATAAAAAAATTAAGAATAAAAACTCTCAATGCAGATGCTAAACTTCCCTTTCTTTCATATTTATCAATTTTCTGAATAATAGAGTCTACGCTTGTGTTTTTAGTCTTTGCAATACTATCTAGAGCATTCCAGAAATCTTCTTCAAGGGCAACACTTGTCTTATGGCCAGATAAAATCAGAGATTTTTTTATTTGATTGAGCATTAGTTAAGAAGGTGAAATCATTTTTTCAGGTTTTACTATTTTGTCGTAGTCAGATTCATCAATAAAGCCTAGTTTCACAGCTTCTTCTTTAAGTGTTGTACCATTTTTATGAGCAGTTTTCGCTATTTTTGAAGCGTTATCATAACCAATTACAGGAGCTAAGGCAGTAACTAACATTAAGGAGCTATTTAGAAGTTCTTTAATTTTTTCTTTGTTAGGTTTTACTCCATCGATACAATTACTTGTGAAGCTTAAGCATCCATCACCTAACAATCTAATTGACTGAAGAACATTGTAAGCGATCACAGGTTTAAAAACATTTAATTCAAAATGACCCTGACTTCCAGCCATACTTATTGTTGAATGATTTCCCATTACTTGAAGGCACAACATCGTCATTGCTTCGCATTGAGTTGGATTAACCTTTCCTGGCATAATTGATGATCCAGGTTCATTTTCAGGTAATTGAATTTCTCCTAGACCAGATCTTGGACCTGAGCCAAGTAATCTAATATCATTAGCGATTTTAAAAAGTGAAGTTGCTATAGTATTAAGACTCCCTGAGACCTCAACCATAGAATCGTGAGTTGCCAAAGCTTCAAATTTATTTAATGAAGTCTTAAAGGGGAGCCCGGTTATTTTTTTACATTCTGCTGCGAATTTTTTATCAAAACCTTTTTTTGAATTTAGGCCAGTTCCTACAGCAGTTCCTCCTTGGGCTAAAAAATAAAGCTCTTCTGATGATTTTTTAACTCTCTCAATCCCTTTATTTATTTGTGTATGGTAACCAGAAAATTCTTGCCCCAAGGTAACAGGCGTTGCATCTTGAAGGTGTGTACGACCTATCTTAATAATTTTATTAAATTCTTTTGATTTTTTTTCTAATGAAAGAGCAAGTTTTTCCATTGCGGGAATTAGGTTATTAGAGATTTCTAGCGCAGTCGCTATATGCATCGCTGTTGGAAATGTGTCATTTGATGATTGAGATAGATTGCAATGGTCATTTGGGTGAACTGGATTCTTTGATCCTATTTTACCCCCCAATATTTGAATTGCCCTATTTGAAATGACTTCATTAGCATTCATATTTGATTGAGTCCCTGAACCTGTTTGCCAGACTACTAAGGGAAAGTGATCGTCTAATTTTCCATTAATTACTTCTTTGGAAGCTCTTCCTATTGCGTTAGCAATTTTAGGCTTAAGAGTGCCCATTTCTTTATTTACAGAGGCGGCA
>JGI24539J26755_10001639_pt1 | contig 10313 bp, 7 predicted proteins | sample NorSeaMetagenome_2_FD_26755 | JGI IMG/M metagenome (IMG submission 26755)
CAAATCAATATTTACTTTAATCGCATCGTAATAATTTTGGACTTCTTTTTCGATATTCAAAAGCGTTTGCTGTTGCTGAGTATTATTAACCTCAATCATAATCTTAGCCTTCTCCAACGCTTTTTGTTTCTTCAATCCATCAAATAAGTTCCACTTTAAACTCAATGCCGCAGTTGTTCCAACAGAACCACTTTGCCGAACAATTCCAACGTCATTAGCCGAACCTTGATAGCCATAATCCAAACTAGAAGAAAGCGTTGGCATAAAACCAGACTTATTAATCTTCTTATCTAACTCAGCCATACCCAATTGAATATTCGACATAATTATAGAAGTATTATTTTCTTTCGCCTTATTAATATAATCCGATGCTTCGCTAATTACAGGCAACGTCAATTCACCTTCTGCATCAAATTTAGTAACGATCGTTCTTCCCAATAAAAAGTTCAATTCATTTTTCGATTTTTTCAAGTTCAATTCCGCATGCATCAAATTTGAACTGTCGTTATTAAAATCAACTTGCGCATTTAAAACATCAATTTTCGCTGCATTTCCATAGGAATTATTTGTTTTCACACGATTTAATCGATCTCTCGAAATTTCAAGAGACCCTTTTATTAAATCCAATTGATTCCCAACTCGAACAACTTCATAATAACTGTTTACAACCTGAATCATAGTACTCTCCAAACTAATCTTCGTTTGGAGCTCACTTAACGCACCTGATGATTTCAACTTAGCATACGATCGAACTCTTCCTCCCCCATTAAAAATCATATAAGATGCGGTTACTTTAGCCGACTGGCTACTCTGCGCAGCTTCTTGATTTTTAATATCCGGAAAAGCATCCGTAGCAAATTCCTGATCCGTAGTTGAAGCATTGTAACTCCCTCCTGCAGATGCATCCACAGTTGGNAAAAAACCAACTGCACCAGGATGAATGTCTTGTTTCTTCGCTTCATTTTGTTGCTTAGTAATTATAACATTGTGATTGTTAGATAGTGCCAAAGCAATGGCATCCTCTAATTTTAGNACCTGGGCATTAACGCTACTAGCAGCGACAATTCCCAATAGTATTAATGTGAATTTTTTCATAATATCTTTTTATTTAAAAGAGTTATTCAACCTCGTCAACCAATCTTTCATATTCCAACTCAATTACCGCTCTCTCTACGTTTTCAGTAGCTTTCTCAACCTTACCGGTCATTAACCAAGTCTTCACTACTTTCCATTTATTAAATATTAATAAAATCGANGGTAGAAACACAAGTGTTAAGAATGTAGCCATAATCAATCCGTAAGCAATTGCAATCGCCATAGGAATTAAGAATTGAGCTTGCATACTTTCCTCAAAAATCAACGGAGCNAATCCCGCAACTGTAGTAAGAGAGGTTAATAAAATNGGTCTAAATCGTGATATTGCAGCTTTTTTCAAGGCAGCAACAAACTCCATACCTCGCTTAAGGTTAATGTTTAATGCGCTTATCAAAACCAAAGCATCATTTACCATAATTCCAATTAAAGCAATCATTCCAAAAATGGAGAACAAGCTCATTTGGTATCCGTGTATATAGTGCCCCCAAACAACTCCTGCGAAACCAAAAATAGAGGTTATAAAAACTGCTGCTGCTTGTGAAAACGATCTAAAAGTTAACACTACAGTTATAAACATGAACAATAAAATAAAACCTCCTCTAGCATTCATCGATTTCTGCACCTTACCCATTTCTCTAGCCTGACCTTCTACCGATTTTTTAACCTCCGGATATTCTAACATCAAAGGGCCAACTAAACTGTCATTTACAAAGGCCAACAATTCGCTCGAGCTTGAAGTTTCAACATCTAAAATATCAGCTTCAACCTTAACCATTCTTTTACCATCCAAATGCTCATATTTTACAACACCTCTAGCNTGGCTAATCGTAACTAAATCCTTTGCCAAATAATCTTTACCTCTAATTCTTAAACGCTTATTCTCAAAATCACCAATCGAGTTTCGGCTTTCCTTGTTATATCGTACCCAAACTTTTACTTCATCTAATCCACGCTGTAAACGCTGAACTTCATATCCGTAAAATCCATTTCTGATTTCGGCAATAACATCCGTATAATTAATACCCAATGAATAAGCCTTGTCTTTTAGTTGAATATTTAACTCCAACATCCCTTTTTGGTCTGATGATTCGATATTCTTTAAAGTACCCATGTTTTGCATTCCAATTAATAAGCGCTCTTTAAAAGCATCTAAAATCTCATTATCTCTGGAGTAAAGAGCAACAGATATTGGACGACCAAAAGGCCCCCCTTCTTTGGCCGTTAATTTTTCTGCATTCGGTACCTGACCAACTTTTTGCAAAATCAGCGTACTAATCTGTGCCGATGTTAACAATCGCTCTTCACTCGGCGTAAGCATCACCGTTAATCCAGCTTGATGCGTTCCACTTCCTAAATATTTCGTTACAGTTGTAACAACACCTTGTCCTTCAACTTTTAACGAATCATTAAATTGCCAAACAGACGCTCTAACCTCATCAATATATTTCTCTGTAATATCTTCATTTGTACCAGGCGCCATCTCCAATTGAATTCTAAAATTATCCGCATAAATTGGTGGGAAAAACGACATTTTTTGATAACCAAATGTCATCATCGAAACCGCAATAATCAAAAATCCAATCGAAGCTACAATTACAAAAGATGCTTGTTTTAAAGAGAAATTAATAACAGGCATATAAATCCGATCTCTTAAGAAATCTAAAATCTTAGTAAACCAGTTAATCACTTTAATCATCGGCCCTTTTCTACCTTCAGCTGTTAACGCTTTAGAATGCGCAACGTGTGCAGGCAAAATCAATGCTCCTTCAACTAGGGAAACAACCAAAGTTGCGATTACAACAAACCCCATTTCCACAAAGAAATCACCCATTACGCCATCGATCACGAAAAAGACTGAGAATGCAATTACAGTAGTTAAAATCGCAGAGAAAACAGCAGGTAAAACCTCCATAGTCCCATCAATTGCAGCTTGAACTGGCGGCTTACCATCTTCCCAATGTTGGTAGATGTTTTCGGCAATTACAATACCATCATCAACCAAAATCCCAATAACGATAATCATCCCAAACAAGGAAATAACATTAATCGAAATCCCAGCTCCTCCAGCAANAATAAACATNCCTCCAAAAGCAATCGGAATTGCCATTGCAACCCAAATAGCCAACCGCGGATGTAAAAACATCGAAAGAAAAATAAATACAAGAAGGAAACCTACTACTCCATTACTAATTAATAAATCTATTCTTTCAACTAAAACCTTAGAACTGTCTCTTGTTATTTGAGTTGTTAATTGGGGATGAGATTTCTCAAAATCAGCAACATAAGCCTTCACTTTTTCAGCAATACTTTTAAGATCTTCATGAATTGTATAACTCACTTTTACAATTACGGAAGGAACTCCGTTAACAAATTGTTCAGCAGGCTGGTCTATCCAGCCATCTGTAATTACAGCAACATCTTTTAAACGAATAATATTCCCATTTGGTAAAGCCTTAACAACTACCTCCTCAAACTCAACTCCTTCATACTTCTTGTTTCTCGCTCGGATTAAAATGTTTTCCTCAGGTGTTTTTAATTCACCTCCAGTAATTTCAACATTATCTTTTCTTACAGCAATGGCAACATTTTGTATCGTAACACCATATTTATTCAATAAATGTTCATCCACTTTAATTTCAATTTCCTCATCCGGAAAACCCGAGATATCTACTTGAGAAATTAAAGGATCTTCTTGCAATTTATTCTCCCAATTCCGAGCAATCGTCTTTAGCTGTTTTAGTGGTAAATCACCACTTAAAGCAACAGATATTGCATGCTGAGGTGGCTCTCTTTTCGCGATAGAAGCAGGCTCCATACTAGATGGAAATGAATTAATTCCATCAACCGAGTTTTTTACATCCTGTAAAACAGCATCTGTTTTATAATCCGAATTAACCTCAATGTTAATAATCCCTGTGTTTTCTAACGACTGAGAAGTAATACGTTCAATACCATTTACACCTTCTAATTTATCTTCAATTTTCAAAACAATTCCTTCTTCAATCTCAGCTGGAGAAGCTCCAGGATAAACCGTTCTAATTTGAATTAAAGTAGATTCTCTTTCAGGAAAAAAAGTAGTTCGTAACGACTTCATCCCCACCCATCCCATCAAAATCAACATGAACATCAAGATGTTTCCAGCGATTGGGTATTTAATAAAATATGATAATAATTTCCGCATGATTATTTATTCACCTTATGATTAATCTAAACCTTATTTAGTCTCGGTAACTTTCATACCGTTAAACAATCCTTTCATATTATCCGCTACTATTTTAACATCAGCAGATAAACCGCTAATAATTGCTTTAGCTTGGTTAACATATAAAACGTTCACTTTATGATGGCTTACAATTCCACTATCAACTAAAAAAACGCCACCATTTTTCAAAAGCTTTCTGTTTATCAGCGCAGTATTTTCAAAATTGGCACCTTTGGCAGTCCCGTGTAAAAACATTCCTTCTTTCAATTCTTGCCCAACTACCTTAATGTAAACTGTAACCATTTGAGAGTTGGCATCTAACGAAGAATTAATTCTCGAAACAATTCCTTTCCATGATTGATTTAAATCATCAGAGTTTAACTGTACCGAACTTCCTTTTGAAATGAATTTTAAATCAGATAAACTTACCTCTGTTTCTAACTCGTATGATGAAGGATTAATAAACTCACCAATCTTTTGTCCACCTCTCACTAAAGTTCCTTTCTGAATAGATGTTTGCGTTAACACCCCATTAAAAGGAGCACTAATTGTAAACTTCGACAATTTTACTTCTTGACTTTTAAGCTTGTAATAACTATTTAAAATACCTTTACCAGCTACAAAACGCTTTAATTTTTCATCCTCTAAATTAGGCAACACAGGTAAAGGCATATCCACTTTAATTGCATTTAAAAACTGTTCCCATTCATTTGCCGAGTCAGAAAAATCAATTTTTAAATCTCCCATCAATCCAGCAACTTGAGTAAGTAATTGTGTTTTTTGAGCCTTTAACCCATTTGCAAATTCCACCGCGTTTAATTGTGCAATTGCAGCTCCTTTAGCAAATCGATTTCCTTCTTTAAAGTTCTCGGTTAATAAAACCCCACCAACTTCAGTAAATAAATCAATCTTCTCCTCTGCCGCCAACTTACCCGAAAACTTAACTTCTGCCTTGTGTTCACCTAAAACAACCTGCTCCACTCGTACACTTTTATAAACGGGTTTAACATTTACTTTTAAAGGTTCTTCCTGGAAAGATCCCATTATTTTCACAATTACTATTGTCGCTCCAATGGCCAATAATACTAAAACTACTTTTCTACTTAAGTCATTCATAATTATAAAATTTAGTTGTATTAGCAACCTTTGTCGTCAAGATTAATTTTGATTTGATTTAAAACTTTTTTCGTGATTTCTAATTCTTCTTTAGATATACCTTTAGCCGCTTTTTCAGAAGTTTCCAACACCACCTTAATTAATATACTCTGAAGCTCCTTTCCTTTATTAGTGAGGTATAATAAATTAATTCTTTTATCTGTTTCCGAAGGTACTCGAACCACTAAATCATTCCGCTCCATTGTACCAACTATTCTTGCTATAGTCGTTTTATCTTTACAGAAAAAACCCGCAATATCTTTTTGCGTAGTTCCAGGATTAAAAAACAACCTAAAAATAATTCCAATTTGTTCAATAGTAATGGGTAATCCCAGCTCTTTAACACGACTATTCACTTCGTTTGTAAAAGCTCTTCCGCTCGTCTTTAATTGGTAACCTATAAAATTCTCTGGACTCAACACAATTTAGTTGTATATGCAACCAAAGTTAATTCAAGAATTGCTTTTTATAAAACATTTCTTTCAAAAATTGATGAATGGTTGATTTAAATGATGAGTTGCGAAATGGTTTTTAAGAATGAATTTAATTATGAAAAAATGCGCAAAAAAATCTCGTTATATATCGCGGGTTTAAATTTATGTGCTGTTTTCGCTATTCTTAATTAAGCCTAATTCGGTGATTAAATTAAAAGAAACCTTTGCAAACGTAAGTGCAAAAAACACAATCAACACACGTGGTATAATAATTGATTTTACTATCTTAAAAAGATGAAAATTTTAAAATTAGTTTTCTTACTCATCGCAATACCATTATTAGGTATCGGGCAAAATAAAATTGATCCATTTCAGATTTACGGACCCTATGGGTCAGAAACTTTTTCGAGTTTTAATCAAGCATTACTCAACGCACAAAACTGTTATAAACTAAAATCAGAAGGGGAAGACTTAAGGAAGTCTGCTAAGCGAATCAAAAAACTTAGTAAGCTTTACGTTATAGACTTGAATAACAACAACATAGATAGTTTTCCCGAGAGCATTTCTACATTTAGAAACCTCATGTATTTAAAAAGCTCAGGAAATCCATTAAAAAAGCTCCCAGAAAGTATCGGAAGTACACCAACCATCAAAACAATTATATTACACCATACAATTTTAGATAGTTTACCCGATTCATTTAATAATCTTGGAAGCTTGGCTGAATTAGAAATTCAAGTGAACAATGCAGATACCTTTTTTACAAAAGAAGCATTTAAAGGTCTTTACAACCTTAAATCAATCATGTTATATAAGAGTAACCTTAAAGAGTTTCCAAAAGGGCTACAAACAAATAGCAAGCTTAAAAAAATTATGATGATTGATTGTAATCTCACAAAAGTAGACTCCCTTTTTGGTCAATCGAAAAGTGTACAGACGTTAATTTTAGATAAAAACCAATTTACTGTTTTCCCCCAAGAAATTTTTCAATTAGCTACATTAAAAGAGTTAAATTTAAGAGAGAACAAACTAACTTCTCTTCCTGAGAAAGTATCGAAAATTAGAGGCTTGGAAATATTGGATATAACTGGGAACAAAATCCCTCTAGTTGAAATAGATATTTTAAAGGCTTTGTTACCGGGTTGTAAAATTATTTACTAACTCTCAACTCCCTACCCCCAAGTAGAATGTGGTTTCTTTTAATCCCATTCCATTTACAAATTTGGTTTACAGAAACGCCGTACATACCAGCGATTTTGTAAAGATAATCCCCCCCTTTTATCTTATGAAACTGGGTTCCTGGCTGAAATGAAACATAGCCTTGTTTGGTTTTTCTAATCACTACCGAATCCGAAAGTAATTCAAATTTATTAAAATCAATAATCGTTTCAGGGTTAATCGGTTTCCCTTTATATCTAGTTTCAAAATGTAAATGACTTCCTCTTGACGCTCCAGAGTTACCTCCTCTAGCAACAGCTTGTCCCGGATCAACAACATCTCCTGGCTGAACCATTATCTTATACAAATGCGCATAAATAGTTTCCAATCCATTATTATGACGAATAATTAATGTTCTACCGTAACCTCCAGTCCACTTAGCCAATCTAACAACTCCTCTAAATACGCTTCTAACAGTATCTCCTCGCACTAAATCAATATCAATACCATTATGAGGTCTGTCGTTTCTCCAACCAAACCGTGACGTTACAACACCTTCAATTGGATGTTCATATCCACAATTCATAAAATTATCTGTTAAACTTAAAGTCGTTTCAGAATCATGTCGACAAATATCTGATTTGTAAGGATGTGGCATTAATGTATTCCAAGACTTGTAAACATCGTGTGCAGGATATGGATTAGTATCTAGAGGCCAAGGTGTCCCGTATGATTCATTAATTTTACAACTAAGTAAATCGATCACGTTAGAATCGATATTCTCCTTTTCCAGTAAGCTATCAACCAAAAGAATTAAATCGGCTTTCAACATCCCTTTTTCGAGCTTCACTTTTAAAGCATCGAAGTAATTTAAAGCAACAACTTCTTTGGATACAGTATTCACTACACTAGTACCTTCACCTCCGAGTATATTTCCAAGAAAAACAATACATAAAATTGCAACAATACCATTCCTTACGTTCTTCATCTAAATCCATTTTTCACAGCGGGGTCGTAAGATACGTACTTTTTTATTAACAATACAGTCTTAGTTTCGCTGCAACTTATTGATTTACTGTTAAAAGATGGCTTGGAGTCATTGTTAATAAGTGATTGGAGAAATATTGATAGACTACGAGGTTTTACACTTGAAAAGAGGATATTAAACTAATATAGCTTGCTGATATGAACTGATTTACAAGTCAACCTCTTCGACTCCGCTCAGAGTGACATAATTAATTTACAATCGAAATTATAGTTTATTGATTGGCTGACAGATTGATTGATTGATTGATTGATTGATTGACTGGTTGACTGGTTGACTGGTTGTTGGATTGGCTTTTAAATTAGTTGTCACTCTGAGCGGAGTCGAAGAGGTCTACGCACAAGTCATCAAAACCAAACACACCAACTCAAGGCTTTTCATAAAAAACATGACTACTCCCATTCAAACATTTAGAAAATTCAGAAAGATCATCCCACCTTTCTTTTATTAAAGCAATTTTCTTCTTCCTAGACCATCCCTTTAATTTCTTTTCCCAACTTACCGCTTGTTCAAAGTAAATAAAATGCGTGGCGTATAATAAAGTAACAGGCCGCTTGTAAAATGTGTAACACTTAACATTACAACCATCATTATGCTCCTGGAACCTTCTATTAATATTATTTGTGACGCCTGTATAAAAACTTCCGTCCGAACACTCTAAAATATAAACGTAATAATAGTTTAGTTTCATTATTCAAAACTAGTCAGGTCTATTAATATCAAGTCCGAAATGTATTTTACTTTATTGAAAATTAGGCTGAATAAACTTAAGGTGATAATAATTTATAAAATTTGAAAAAAAAACGAGACGAGCTCTTCGACTCCGCTCAGAGTGACAACTACACATACTCCCACCATAAATAAGCAGGAGTAATAATAATAATAATAATAATGTAGTAGTAGTAGTAGTAGTAGTAGTAGTAGTAGTAGTAGTAGTAAAACCGAAGTTATGAATCTAAATAAATTACGTCACTCTGAGCAGAGTCGAAGAGATCTCCACACAGGTCATCAATCATCAAAAAAAACATTCGCGAATTCTCCTTGGTCTGCATGAAAAAAATCAAGACATATCCTTCAGCTTCACACCATCATTCCCAACTACAACTGGAAGCTTCTTACACCAACTTTTTTGCAGGATACACCCAAGGAGCTGGAGCTACGTTTAATTTAGGCTTAAGATATATCTCAAAATAAAACGGTTAAATACTTTTAATATTTATGAACAACCTAGAATTTTGTTGATTATTAATTAATAAAAAACCTTGCTTATTTTCAAAAACAGCGGTATTTTCGCGCCACACAATTTAACCACTATCATGAATAGAGATTCTCAAATTTTCGATTTAATCCAACAAGAAAACAAAAGACAGCTTGACGGGATTGAACTTATTGCATCAGAAAACTTTGTTTCAGAGCAAGTTATGGAAGCAATGGGTAGTATCTTAACAAACAAATACGCTGAAGGTCTTCCTGGAAAACGTTATTATGGTGGTTGTGAAGTGGTTGATAAAATTGAAACGTTAGCAATCGAAAGATTAAAGAAGCTTTTTGGAGCTGCATGGGCAAACGTCCAACCGCACTCTGGAGCACAAGCAAATATGGCAGTTTTTACTGCTTTTTTAAATCCTGGTGATAAAATTTTAGGATTTGATTTATCTCACGGTGGTCACCTTTCACACGGTTCTCCAGTTAACGTAAGTGGTAAATGGTTTGACGCTAACTTTTACGGTGTTGAAAAAGAAACAGGTTTAATTGATTTTGATAAAGTAGCCAACCAAATTTTAGAACTAAAGCCTAAATTGGTTATCGCTGGTGCATCTGCATACTCAAGAGATTGGGATTACGCAAAAATGAGAAACGCATGTAATCAGGTTGGAGCAATGCTTTTAGCTGATATCTCGCACCCATCAGGGTTAATTGCAAAAGGATTTTTAAACGATCCAATGAAAGATTGTCATATTGTAACTACAACAACTCACAAAACTTTAAGAGGTCCAAGAGGTGGAGTTATTATGATGGGTGAAGATTTTGAAAATCCTTTCGGTTTTAAAACAATGAAAGGTGTTACAAAGAAAATGAGCCAAGTTTTAGATGGGGCTGTTTTCCCTGGAACTCAAGGTGGTCCGTTAGAGCACGTTATTGCTGCTAAAGCAATCGCTTTTCAAGAAGCGTTATCTGATGACTATACAGATTACATGAAGCAAGTGAAATTAAACGCTTCTGT
>JGI24539J26755_10001640_pt1 | contig 10304 bp, 12 predicted proteins | sample NorSeaMetagenome_2_FD_26755 | JGI IMG/M metagenome (IMG submission 26755)
AACGGAGTTAAATAAAGACTTAACTGGTAAAATTAGAATTGATGGATCAAGTACTGTGTTCCCAATTTCAGGAGGAATTGCAGAAATGTTTCGTGCTGAAGAATCTAAGGTTAAGGTTATCGTAAATAAGTCAGGATCAGGTTCAGGATTCAAAATGTTCTCAGCAAAAGAAATTGAAATTTCAGATGCGTCAAGAGGAATTAAAGCCAAAGAAGTTAAGAAATGTAAGGCTGCAAATGTTGAATATTTGGAGTTGGAAGTTGCTTATGATGGTTTAGCTGTTTTAGTAAATATTGAAAACAAATGGGTTGATAGTCTTTCAACAAGTGAATTAAAAAAATTATGGGAACCAGCTGCTGAAGGTGTAATAAAAACTTGGGCAGATATAAGGGAAGGTTGGCCAACAGAGGAAATTGCTTTATTTGGACCTGGAACTGCATCTGGAACTTTCGATTATTTTACGGAAGCAATTGTTGGAGAATCGGGAGCTATTCGTTCTGATTATTCACCTTCAGAAGACGATGATGTTTTAGTTCAAGGAATTGCAGGAGATATAAATGCCTTAGGATTCTTTGTTGGCTTATTATGAAGCTAATCAAGATAAGTTAAAGTTAGTTGCTGTTGATGGTGTACTTCCAAATATGGAAACTGTTAAAACAGGAGTTTACAAGCCTTTATCTCGTCCGCTTTTCATCTATGTTTCTAAAGAGTCAGGTGTAAAGCCAGAGGTTAATGCATTTGTTAAGTTTTACTTACAAAATGCTGCAGAGGTAGCTAAAACTGTTGGTTATGTTCCATTACCTGAGGCAGACTATAAAGCGTCAATCAAGAAATTTGAGGCATTTGTTAAATAGATATCATCCACTAGTTGTAATTATCAACAAACTAAGAAACTTAAAATTATTTATTTTTTTCTGTTCATATTTTCAACTAGTGGTTTCTTCACTGAAATAAGTGATTTTTTTAAAAATACAACATGAAATTAAAAGAGCTATTTATAGAGAAACTATTGTTCATTTGCGCATTAATATCTGTGCTTATTACAGTAGGAATTATCTTTGTTCTTGTATTAGATACTTTCGAATTTTTTAAAGAGGTATCCTTTTTGGATTTCATTACCGATGCGAAATGGACTCCTATGTTTAAGGATAAGCATTTTGGAATAGGATCTTTATTAGTTGGAACATTNTTAACCACAGTTATCGCGATATCTGTTGCAGTTCCTATTGGATTAAGTATTGCGATTTATTTGAATGAATTTGCAAATAAAAAATTTAGAACTAGGATTAAACCGGCTTTGGAGTTATTGGCCGCAATTCCAACAATTGTATATGGTTTTTTTGCATTAACTGTAGTAACACCTTTCTTAAAACAGTTTATTGATATAGACTCATTTAATGCTTTATCTGCAGGTTTAGTAATGGGAATAATGATCATTCCATATATCTCTTCTATTAGCGAGGATGCACTTTATTCAGTACCTAAATCATTAAGAGAAGCTGCATANGGAATGGGTAGTACACGTTTACAAACAGCTTTTAAAGTAACAGTTCCGGCTGCTGCTTCAGGAATTATGGTTTCGATAATTTTAGCCATATCTAGAGCTATAGGAGAAACTATGATTGTTGCAATAGCAGCTGGTCAGAAACCAACTTTAACTTTGGACCCAACAGAAACTATTGCAACAATTACCTCTTTTATAGTTCAAGTGACTACTGGTGATGTAGAGCACGGTTCTATTGAATATAAATCCTTATTCGCAGCTGGAATCACATTGTTCATTTTCACATTTACTTTAAATAGTGCGAGTTATTTCATAAAGAAGAAATACCAAGAGAAGTATGATTAGTGTAGCAAAAAGAAATAGAATTAAAGATAAGATGTTTGAGTACTGGGGGGTTGTTTCTACCCTTTTAGGAATAGTACTTCTTGTGTTTTTTATGAGCGATATTTTTATGCTTGGAATTACACGGATTGATGAAGCTTTTTTTAGCAACGCCCCTTCTTCTTTAAAACCTGAAACATCCGGTATTTATCCAGCTTTAATGGGAACACTATATGTTTTAGTTTTAACAGCAGCTATTTCAATTCCTATAGGCGTTGGAGCAGGAATTTATCTTGAAGAGTATAGTAATAAAAACTGGTTATCTTCCTTGTTGGAAATTAATATATCAAACCTAGCTGGAGTTCCTTCCATTATATACGGATTATTAGGATTAGAAATTTTTGTAAGGGTTTTAGGTTTTGGTAAGTCAGTATTGTCAGGATCATTAACATTGTCTTTATTGGTTTTACCAATTGTGATTGTAGCAACAAGAGAAGCCATAAAAGCTGTTCCTAGCTCTATAAAACAAGCGGCATTTGCGCTTGGAGCAACAAAATGGCAAACTGTATGGACACAAGTCTTACCGTCATCAATAGGTGGTATTTTAACAGGAGTTATTTTAGCACTTTCAAGAGCAATTGGAGAAACAGCACCATTAATTGTAGTTGGAGCTGCCGCATATATTTATGATGCTCCAGATAGTCCATTATCTGAATATACTGTGATTCCAATGCAAATATATACCTGGATGCCAGATGCCAGGGAATCAATGAAAGTAAATGCGGCCGCAGGAATAATTGTTTTGCTAGCGATTACTTTAATTATGAATGGAGTTGCTGTTTATTTTAGAAATAAGTGGCAGAAAAAAGTTAAATGGTAGGTTTATGAGTGAAAAGATAATGTTAGAGGCGAGAAATGTTGATGTTTATTATGGCGAATTTCAAGCGATAAAAGATATTAGCATGCAGATAAAAGAGAATTCAGTAACAGCTTTTATTGGTCCATCAGGATGTGGAAAGTCAACCTTTTTGAGAACACTTAATCGGATGAATGATTATGTCGAAGGTTTTGGGCTTCGTGGTGAAATAGTGATTAACGAGGAAAAGATTTACCGTAAAGATGTTCAGGTTGAAGAACTAAGAAAAGAAGTTGGGATGGTTTTTCAGAAACCTAANCCATTNCCAAAATCCATTTTTGAAAATGTTGCTTATGGGTTAAAGATACAAGGAATAAAAGATAAGGNATTCATTGAAGAACGTGTTATTACTTCTTTAAAACAAGTTGCGCTTTGGGATGAGGTTAAAGATGACTTAAAAAAATCAGCATTAGCACTTTCTGGAGGTCAGCAACAGCGTTTATGTATTGCTAGAACTTTAGCTGTTGAACCTTCTGTTATTTTAATGGATGAACCTACTTCAGCTTTAGATCCTATTAGTACCGCAAAAGTAGAGGAGCTTTTACATGAATTGAAGAAAAAGTATACTATTGTAATTGTAACACACAATATGCAGCAAGCAGCAAGGGTTAGTGACGATACGGCTTTCTTTTATATGGGTGAATTAATTGAGTTTGATAAAACAGATAAGATATTCACGAACCCTTCTAAGGAAAAAACAGAGAATTATATTACAGGAAGATTTGGATAAAAACAACAATATGACTCAATTAGAATCTAATTTAAAGGGATTAAAAGAATCCACAGTCGAAATGATCACTTTGGCTAAAATTCAATTACAAAGATCCAAAACTGCTTTTCTAGAAAAGAATGAGGATTTGGCAGAGGAAATTTTTCTTTCTGAAAAGCATTTAAATAATTTCGAACTTAAGATCGATAGAGATTGTGAAAACATTTTCGCATTGCATAATCCTGTAGCTTCTGATTTACGTTTGGTAATAGCTATTTTAAAAGTCATTTCAGATGTTGAACGAATTGGAGATCACGCTGAAGGAATTGCTGGCTATGTTTCTCAAATTGAGAATGAAATCGATAAGAAATTACTAATCAAATTACGTTTCAACGAAATGTATGAAATGTCTTTAAAAATGTTAGACATGATTGAAGAATCATTTGGTAATGAAGATGTTAATTTGGCAAGAAAGGTATTTAAACTCGATAAATCACTAAACGAAATAAAGTTAGCAGCTCCGGATGTTATATCTGATTATTTACAAACAAATCCTCAAGTTACTAAGCAAGCACTTTTCCTGTTTTCAACGATTAGAAAATTGGAGAGGGTGGGTGATTTAATAAAAAACATTGCTGAACAACTTATATTTTATACTGAAGCAAAAGTGGTAAGGCACAGAAGTAAGAAGTAGTTTTATCTCTTTATTAAATCTGCTAGAAACAATTCAATTTGAATTACTTTTGTATTATGAATGCAATTGTAACAGGCGCATCTCGAGGATTGGGTTTATCTATCTCTCGTATGTTGGCATCTCGTGGATATAATTTGTTTTTGATTGCAAACAATCAAGACAGATTAAATATCTTGAAATCTCAAATCGAAAAAGATTTTGATTCGAAAATAACGGTCTATTCTTGTGATCTTTCTAACGGAAGTGAAACAAGTAAGTTGGTTGATAATTTAAAAGAAAGCATAAATAGTGTTGACATTATAGTTAATAATGTAGGTGCATTTGAAATCGGTAATTTAAGTGATACACCTTTTGATCAAGTGGAGAGATTGTTGAAAATTAATTTTGAAGCAGCTTTTAAAATTACTCAAGCTTATTTAGGAGATTTTAAGCGAAAAGAAACTGGTAATATTTTTAACATAGGTTCTATTGTAACTGAATTCCCAAGAAAGGATATCGCTGCATATACAATCTCTAAATTTGCACTTCAGGGTTACACTAAGATGCTTTGTGATGATTTAAAGGATTATGGAGTTAAAGTTACTGAAGTAATACCTGGATCAATAAATACATCTTCATGGGATGGGCTCGATGTTCCAAAAGAAGATTTTATNCAAACAAAAGATATAGTTGATGTTATTGAAATGATTATTAATTCCTCAAAAGGAGTTAATTTTGAGCAAGTTATTATCAGACCTACAAACAGAAATTTTTAGATATGAGTAAAGGGAAGTTGCAAAAGTTCGCAATGATTGCTTCTTACGATCACGTTCTTGAGCCTACTAATGAAGAGGCTATGAGTGCTGATGGTATTGATATGAAAGGTAAGTGGAGGAAAGAGTTTTTTAAAAACGATAAGCCTATTACACTCGAATTGGCTTGTGGAGGTGGAGAATATTCTGTTGCCATGGCTGAGCTTTATCCTGAAAGAAATTTCTTAGGTATTGATATTAAAGGAAATCGAATTTGGAAAGGTGCAACTAAGGCAATTGAGTTAGGATTAGATAATGTAGGCTTCTTAAGAACGCGTATTGATTTTATTGCGAATTGTTTTGAAGCGAATGAGATTGACGAGATTTGGATTACTTTTCCAGATCCTCAACAAAGTAAGAATCGCCGCAGAAATAGATTAACCAATAAGATTTTCTTAACTAGATATAAGCATATCTTAAAGGATGGTGGGAAGATGAGACTGAAATCTGATAGTGACTTTTTCTACGAATTTACGCGTGAAGTTATTGCTGAGGAAGGTTTGGAAACAGCTTTTGAATGTGATGATATATACAATAATTATATGTCTAAGAATCCAGATTCCCAATTATCAAAAGAATTAGAGATTAAAACTTTCTATGAGAAAATGTGGTTGAGTGATGGTAAAACCATTAAGTATATTGAGTACTTCTTAGATAATTTGAAAGTTGAGGTTAAAGTTTAGATGGATAATTGGATCATAAGGTTTATTGATAAATTTTATTTTATTTTCAAATGGATAATGCCTTTGAAAACATATCGCTATGCTGTTTGCGGAGGTAGTAATTTTGTTTTTGATACTTTGTTATTTTTTTATTGTCACAATTACTTTTTTCAAAAACAAGATTTTAATTTAGGATTATTCGCTTTAGGTACTGAGAAATATGTTTCTTTTCAGAAAGAATATTTTGACCTTAGCTTACTTGTTTTTACATCTTCTGATCGGTCGTTGCTTCTTGTGTATCCGATTACTTTGATCTCAGGATTTTTATTGAATAAGTACATCACATTTACTACTTCAAACTTGAAGAGTTTAGTTCAATTAAAAAGATACATAATGGTAAGCTTGGGTTCCTTATTTATCGTTTATTTTCTNATGAAAATTTTTGTAGATGTTGTTGGNATATATCCAACACCAGCAAAAATATTAACAACAATTCTAGCAGTTATTTATAGTTATATACTTCAAAATAAGTTCTCGTTTAAAACACTAAACTAGTTTTAATAAATCTAACTACTTAAATTCTTGTTTTACCAATCAGTAGGGCGGTAGTCTTTAAGGAATTTACCACACCAATGTTTTCCAATGTTAATTCCATCAAACAAGGGGTCTAATACTCTTGCCGCTCCATCTACAATATCTAAAGGCGGTTGAAAGTCGTGAATATCTTCTTTTCGTTTAGCCAATTCCGCAGGATCTTCATCCGTTACCCAGCCAGTATCAACAGCATTCATATAAATCCCAAATTTGGCAAAATTAGAAGCTGAAGTATGCGTCATCATATTAAGAGCAGCTTTCGCCATATTAGTATGTGGATGTCTATCTTCTTTATGCCATCGATGGAACTTGCCTTCCATTGCTGATACATTAATAATATGCTTCTTTCCTGTGTTGTCTTTCTTCATAATGTTAACCAGTCGGTTACAAAGTACGAAGGGAGCAACAGAGTTTACAAGTTGAACCTCCAGCATTTCATTGGTATGTATTTCTCCCAATTTTAAACGCCAACTATTTGTTTTTCGCAAGTCAATTTGTTGCAAATCAGCATCAAGCTTTCCNACTGGAAACACTTCATCTGTAGCTAGTGAATTATCAATACTATATGGGATTTGAGATAATTTAGCTGAATTTTTAATACCAATACCAACCTGGTTTCCATGCCAACTAACCGTTAAGTTTTTTTCTTCTTTTTCAGAAAATCCAGTTGTTAAAGAGTTTAACTCATTTAAACAAGTATCATGATCTAGAAGAATTTNCTGAGCTGAAGTAGGTAACTCAACAAACGGTAAATTTTCATTTTCCATTAAGTGCTCGTAAAAACCAGCTGGTCTTCTAACGGTTTGTGCCGCGTTATTAATTAAAATATCTAATCTACTATATTGTTGTTCTATGAAATTACAGAATATTTCAACACTTGGAATATGCCTTAAATCTAATCCATGGATTTTCAAACGATCTCCCCATTGATTAAAATCATCTTCTTTAGCAAACCTCAAAGCTGAATCTACAGGGAATCTAGTTGTTGCGATTACTGTTGCACCAGCACGAAGCATAAGTAAGGAAATGTGGTATCCNATTTTCAATCGAGATCCAGTTACTAAAGCAACTTGTCCTNTAAGGTCAGCTGTTTGGAATCGTTTGGCATAATTAAAATCACCACACTCTTTGCACATCGTATCGTAAAAGTGGTGTAGTTTATTGTAAACCTCCTTACAGACGTAGCAGTTTTGAGGTGATTCTAATTCAACTTCATTTTCCTCTTTTCCAGTAAGCGCAATCATTTTAGGAGCAACGAAAATTGCTGCATCTCTTGCAGATCTAATTCCCGTTACATTTCTAGCTTGCTTATCTTTAAACCTTACTTTACGTTTAAACATCTTTTTTGCTTCCCTTTTTCTTCTCTCAAATTCTTCTTTATCAGGCCTCGAAAATAATCCGGCAGCCATAATTAACTCAATGCGTTTTTCTGATGGGATTTCAAAAATTTCATTGGTGTTTTTATTTAATTGAAGTAATACTTTTAGGCACTGATTGATTTCTTCTTCACTTAGCTTTTCGGGTTTATCATCGTGCTTAAAATCAGCCATTTTAGAAAGTATTTGATCGCGAAATTAATTATAATATTTTCGCCTTTAATGATAATTGTTTATCAGCAGGTAATTAAACAATGAGATAATTTCACTGCTATGTCAAAGTTCTGCAATAGATAAAAAAAAAGGTTGCTTTCTTTGAAAGCAACCTTTTAATATTTTATTGTAATTTAATTAAGCTTCAGTTAGTAGTAAAGCATTCGTCTTAGAAACTGCAGCAGCACTTTCAGCTAATTTAGTTTTATCAGCATCGTTTAATTTAATTTCAACGATTTTTTCGATACCACCTTTCCCTATAATACAAGGAACGCCAATAGAGATGTCAGAAAGACCATATTCACCATCTAACATTGCTGAACAAGGGAACATTTTTTTGGAATCCGTCGCGATAGCATGGACCATTGAAGAAACTGCAGCTCCTGGTGCGTACCATGCACTAGTTCCTAACATACCAGTTAAAGTTGCTCCACCAACCATAGTTGCTTTTGCTACTTCTCCTAACTTTTCTTCGCTTAAGAATTCAGAAACTAAAACACTATTTCTAGTTGCGATACTAGTTAATGGAATCATTCCTGTATCTGAATGACCTCCAATTACCATTCCACTAACATCCGATTGAGGACATTCTAAAGCTTCAGCTAATCTATATTTGAAACGTGCGCTATCTAAAGCTCCACCCATTCCGATTATTCTGTTTTTAGGTAAACCTGTTGCTTTGTGTGCCAAATATGACATTGTATCCATTGGATTACTTACAACGATAATTATTACGTTAGGAGAATGTTTTACTAAGTTAGCAGAAACTTCTTTAACGATTCCGGCATTAATTCCGATTAATTCTTCGCGAGTCATTCCTGGCTTACGAGGAATACCACTTGTAATAACAGCAACCTCAGAGTTTGCAGTTTTAGAATAATCGTTAGTACTTCCAGTGATTTGAGTATCGAAATCTAAAAGAGATGCAGTTTGCATAAGGTCCATTGCTTTACCTTCTGCAAAATTTTCTTTAATATCAACTATAACAACTTCTGAAGCGAAGTTTCTAATTGCTATGTATTCAGCACAACTTGCTCCTACGGCTCCAGCTCCAACAACGGTAACTTTCATATTTATATTTTTAAAAGATGATTAATTTAATTAAGTGCCTAAGTTACTCAATTTCCTCTAAATTTTAAACGGTTTTAGATAGAAATTTATAAGGAGGTTTATCGATTAGCAATATCGCTGACCAATTTCTTTTAAAACATCTATTACCTCTTCTTCAGTATTTTGTGTTACTAATTTTAATCGGTATTCTTTGATTCCCTCAAGACCTCTAAAATAGTTGGTGTAGTGTCTTCGCATTTCAAAAATGCCCAATTTAGGACCTTTCCATCTAACAGACTCTGTTAAGTGAAACATTGCAGCGTCAATTTTTTCTTTAACCGACACTCCAGGCAAATGCTCATTTGTTTTGAAATAATTTTTGATTTGATCGAAAATCCAAGGGTTTCCAATTGCAGCACGACCAATCATTATTCCGTCAACATTATATTTGTTCTTGTATTCTAATGCTTTTTCAGGACAATTAATATCTCCATTACCAAAGACAGGAATATGTAAACGAGGGTTTTCTTTCGTTTCTCTAATTAAGTCCCAGTTTGCTTCACCTTTATACATTTGCTTCCGCGTACGTCCATGAATAGAAATCCTTGTATACCGATATCTTGTAACCTCTCGGCAACTTCAACAACATATTTAGTGTCGTCATCCCATCCTAGACGTGTTTTTACAGTTACCGGTTTATTTGTTGCCTTTACAACAGCTTCGGTTAACTTAACCATGCGCGGAATATCCTGTAATATTCCTGAACCAGCCATTTTACAAACTACTTTTTTTACTGGGCAACCGTAATTGATATCAATGATATCTGGGTTTGCGGCATCAACTATTTCGGTAGCTGTAATCATAGAAGACATTTCTCCACCGAAAATCTGAATACCAATAGGCCTTTCGTAATCATATATGTCTAATTTTTGTACACTTTTTTCCGCATCTCTAATTAAACCTTCACTTGAAATAAATTCAGTGTACATGACATCAGCACCATGTTTTTTACAAAGTGCTCTAAAGGGAGGATCGCTTACATCTTCCATTGGTGCCAATAAAAGAGGGAATTCTCCTAGATCTATATTTCCTATCTTTACGCTCATAAGGTTTTACAAAGATAGTTATAATATGCAGTTGAATGAAGTTAGAAATTGGAATGTTAATCTTAAGATAATAATAGCGTTTCTATCAATTGGATTACTTCCTAGTATTTTTATGGAATTACTCAGGTTTTCTTTAAGCCAACTAAAGAAGGTACAGAAGTAAGTTTACTAAATGATAAGGCTGCTAGTTTGGCTGAAAAAATAACTATAAATGGATCAGTTGATTATGTTGGTCTTAATATAGGAGTTAGAAAAACCATTACTGAGGTGTCTCAAAACCTGTTAGACGAGTATTTTTATTTTAACGTAATAACTAGTATCGTTGGTTTTGTTTTGATTGGAACTTTATTGGCATATTTTCTACTTCC
>JGI24539J26755_10001646_pt1 | contig 10294 bp, 11 predicted proteins | sample NorSeaMetagenome_2_FD_26755 | JGI IMG/M metagenome (IMG submission 26755)
TATGTCACAGCTCAGGAGCCTCATTCGAGCTGGCTGCCACCACCTTGGCCTGCTGCATCTGATGCCGTGCCACCAGCGCAGCACCCACAGCCTTCCTCTGCATAGACTCCTTGCTGAAATCGAAATCAAGCTCCACCTCGTCCTCGTCTGCCTCAGGCTTATATATATAATTAGGGTTAGGGAACACACGCCACTTGGATACCTCTTTTTCAGCAGCTCCCCTCACAAGCAAGCCGCGACTCTCAGGTTCGTCATCCGACGATGACGAATAGAGAATCCGAGCAACTTTGAGCTGCAACACATGTGACAATCAGTCCAGCAGTGAACTTGGAATTTTAGTTGGAAACTCGAGTGCCTTCTTGCTCTGCGGTTGTTGATGTGGACTGACGCTGTCTCCATCAGCTGATATACCATGCCTTCTCGCAAATCTGTCGCCCTTCACAGAAACAGAATCAGATAGTATAAGAGGGCCAAAGATCGGGTGCTACAATGTACTGAAAAACTATGTCAGTGCCAGCCACATCACCAGTAGTTCGTTGTCACTCTCTCCGTCACTAGAAGATATCTCCTCCGTCTGCTTGCTGGGGTCGTCCTCCTGTTAGGGTTCCAGTTCCAGTTATCATCATGATGTGATAGTGTCAGGTGTAGGGTTAGGTCAGGGGTAGGGTTTGTCATCCTTGGGTTTGTCATCCTCGCTGTCATCACTAGAAGATTCCTCATCCTCCGCAGATTCTGAGGATTCCTCATCCTCCTCCTCATCCTGTCAGGGTTAGGGTTGACTTTGGACTTTGTCGCCTCTATAGGGAAGAGGAGTCCTTGGCTTGCCCGGTTCCTATCTACCGTAAGGGGCTGTGTTCTGTCCCAGCCTTGGACCAAGAAGGCATCGCCATTTATGCCGTAGGTACCGGATGCTTGCAGGGTCATCGGGGCTGCCATAGCCCGCATCCCCAGTACCGGGCTGGCTACGGACATACCACTAGTCTCCTCATTTTCTAAACTCTCATCTACACTGTCGCTGTGGCACACTACGCCAGTAGAGAGAACGCCCATACTCGAAGGCGATTCTCCACCGGAGGGACTGGCATCGATGGAACTGGCGTCGACTGCACCTTGCCCTTGTGCATTGTAACCTACACTAACGCTGCCACTGTCAACTACCGCTACACTAATGCTACCACTGTCAACTACCTCTACACTCTCATCTACTGTAACATGCTTGTTAGGACCATGATATGATGTTGTCAGAGGTACGGCTATAGCTAGGGTCAGGGGTAGAGTTAGGGCCTCCTCCTCTTCAGCCTCGACATCGATGAATTCCCCCCCACTAGGGTCGTCCTCACGATCGTCACTGTCGCCATCCCCATTCTTGCCAGGTTGATCTCCAGCATCATCCCCATTCTTGCCAGGCTGATCCCCAGCACCATCGCCGTCTGAACTGTTGCTGCTTGAGCTCGAACTGCCAGAGTTTGAGCTAGATGACGAGTCACTGCTTCCGCCAGCAGCCAGATCTGCATCAGCCCCTTGCTTGTTCGAAGCAAAAGCAAAACTTGGAAATGTGCTGCCTCTCCAGAGAGGGGATTTCCCATGACTGGCGAAACTGGCGGCCTCTGAGGTACCCNGTCCCTGTGGGGCAAGTTGTAGTGAACACACTCAGGGTGTTGATCTTGTATCTATTAATAACAGAAGCTCCAACAATGGTAGGGTTAGGGCTATCCTTTACAGACCTGGTCGATAAACTGGTTTCTCGCGAAAAACTCTGGATCATCTTGCAGTTCTTTGAGCACGTTTGCAACCTCCTGTGGATTCAATTCCAAGTCAGGCTCAAGTTAAATCAGGTCTGGGTTTGCCTGTTCAAATCGTCCGAATATCTCACTTACTTTGAGCTCGTCCATCACATCAAGTCCATGATCGAATGATTGCCAGAATGANGCCAAGATTACCGCAGGAGGAAACGCCATGCTTTGAGGGTAGTGGTTATGGTATGTGATAATTTTGGCACACAGAGTATTAAATGCTTCCGACGTGCTTTGTGTGTTGANATCCTCTGCATACCCCTCCGAGTAGGATTAGGGTTACAGGTAGGCTCAGGCTTAGGCTAGTATAACTAGGGTTAGGACCTGCATCCAAGTCGCAAAGAGGATCCGATTTTCCTGAACATCGCGCCACCAGCTGAACGCCATGTATATTGATTCAGCTTGTGAAGGCCACGGCCCTTCGACAGCCTGAAGGGTATCTGAGTAGCCATACTGCTGCAGAGCCTCGTTAAAAGACTGACGACTCTTGAGTGCATTCCAGCTAAAATTCCTGCCAGGTCGACTATCAGCTAAAGCATGTGGTGAACAACAGCTATAGCAGATAAATGCTTACCCTGGTTCCCTTGATGGCGTTGCAGGTTCGCCAAGCTCATCCGATATGTCGATCATCTATCCAGCAACAGATCAGTTTGAGGGGGCCGATGAGTAGGGGTACTTAGGAAGAGATGAAAGGGAAACAATGGCAGTGAGGAGCAACGAAGGGTCAGGGTTAGGGTTAGGGCTCGTAACATGCTCAACTCCATGAGCTATTGTTNCTCTATATTCGGCGANAAAGCCATCTTGGTTTGAGCTGCCAGACAGGTATGGATCAGATTTTGTGTGCTCATATCCCTAATTAGCAGACCTGAACTGTGTCGGGCAGTCACNGNTAAACGNGGTATTCATGTAGGAGTCTTTGAAGGCCAAGTTGAGATAGTAAGTGTTACCATCAGCGTAGAGGTCCTTGAATAATANTTTGAGGTCCNTCCTTATAACCAGCATCATGTTAGATAGAACAGGTGTAATGAGGCGACTTGTGCAGGGGTAGGTGTATAGATATGCCAGCATTGTCAGGGGTGGATCCAGTCACAGGCTCCAGTCATGCATGCAGGCATATGCATTGTAAATGTGTACCTGTAGAAATAATCGATGTCCAGGGGTATGCTCCCAGGNTTTCCGTTGACATCAAGGAAATTTTCGGAGCAATCGTGCAAAGTAGACCAAGTTGCTTTGAGAGCCTTCGGTTAGGGTTAGGGTTAGGGTTAGGGTTAGGGTTAGAGTTAGGTATCCTCTGGGCTAGCACTGGCAGCACTGCAAACATGTCGAATTGTCATCTTGAGATCTTCGTGTTTCCCAACCTTGTACGTGGTATGCATGCCAGATGGTTTGTGCCGTGCAACGATCTTCGCAGTCCCCTGTGTTTATACACAATGTCAGTGAGAGAAAATCTGTTGAATATCCTGATATCACCTCCTCGATAACTTCGCCGCGGGCACATATAGTATCTCCTGGAGAAAATCCCAATTCTTCCATCGTTTGATGGCCCTCCAGCTGGATGGGGTTCTTTTCTCCATTCCGGATAGTTGTGAAGATCAGTTCCCCTATCGTATGTCAGGATTAGGGCTGGGTCAAGGTGAAGGCTGCATCATGGACCATATATATGTATGGCCAGTATGCTATATGCAGTGTTTTAGTCACCTTGGAGTTCATTTTTGGCAAATCCTGTATCTGGATGTTGGAAGGCTTCAAGTGCATCTCTGAATCTGTCCTATAACACGAGTTTCGGTAATAATATTACAGATTGAGGCACAATTGAGCCAACATAACCTGTGGACCCAGGTTGTGAATGAGTTTTCTCCCGTTGAACTTTAGTGTAAGGGCGATCGGAAGTGCGTACGCGTNTCCTTCAGCAACCTGCAAAAAAATACTGGTTTTATCACATATAGCTATGCAACAATGATGCAACCTCAGGTCCTGGAACGACCTCGCTGTGAAGTACTGTGTCGCTTTGTGCTGCGAGATGTCCCTGTTCAGGAGCCAAGCTTTCGTGGCAAACCAGCTCCTGACCCTGCGGCACAAGCATGGTGAGAAGATACTGTATTTTGTTAATTAAGGCAACCGGTGACCCGCTGAGTGNCCCGCTGGGAAATCTCAGGTGAAGGTCGTCGCGAGTGAGGTTGCGAAGTGCTCCAGCATTTTCAGGGAACCCAAATACTGTGGGACCTTCGCAATCTTCGTTCATGGGCGACGGCGGCTGCGGGGTGGTTGTAAACGAAAGCTGGGCTTGACAGGCCGGAGTGCCTGGAGCTACAGCGGTATTCGCAGACCCTGCACTATCATTAGCTTCCGGAGCTATGGCACCTCTGTGATCGGCATCAGGGGTCAAAGGTGCCCACATGCAAGTGTCAGGGGTAGATCTGCCATAACCAGGTGTAGATACTGATGAATGTGGACCTAGCAATACACACTAGAGTGAGAAGAAAAAATGCAAATTCCAGGCAATGCCTGGACATGTAGCTATAGGAGAGACACTGTGTGGAATGCTGGCTGGAGCACTCCTACAAACAGGCAAGATTGTAAGTATGGTATGCCTGGAGTGCGGTTACAATATCAATTCAAACTATGTGTGGAATGCACATACAAATCATAAGCAGGTCCCTAGAATCCCTACTGTGTACATACCCTAGAACCTAGGGTCTTCCATGGCCACAAGGCTGTGCGAGTCGGTGCCAATGGCTTTGGGAATCGATGCCAAGCCGGCCATTAATCCCAGGGGGGGGGGGTGACTACAATGACATGTATTCTGTGGTCCAAACCCTAGGACAGTTGGGACTGTAGGGGGTGAAAATTTCATATCCCAGCACAGGCAAGACTGCAGTTTAATGGTCAGTTTACCAACAGCATTTAACTGCAATCTTTAAACTGAAGAGACAGTGGCCGTTGGCTGCTGATCATAATCAAAAATTACTCTGAAAAGACTGACATGACTGTCAGTCTAAACTTGTAAATGACTGACATGCCTGTAGTCCAAACTTGGGGAAAATGAATAGTGATCCAAACAGGATGTTGACTAAAACTACATTTGGGTTAGAGGCCCAAGTCCTCCAGTTTTGAGCTATTTTGACCTGACACTGCACACCAACGGCGACACTCTGATGAGTGAACGAGAGACCTTCGTGTATGCCAAGGCTACTACAGAAGGGGGACATCTGCACTGCTTTCGTGACGAAGAAGACACAGTCCTGCTGCTGCAAAATATCTGCCAGGTGCTGATCCCAGGGAAGCAGTACGAAAGCATCTTGAGAAGGTAGCCTGCTTATATGTAAATGGAAACCTTGCTCTGACCCTAGGCCATTTGCAAACTCCATCTTCGTAGCTACAGCTCTCCTGATTCTGCCTCCAGAGCTTTGTCTTCTTGTGTTGAGCTGTCTGGTGTTTCACGATGATCCTGATTCTAATCAGGCTAAGGAGAGAGTGCATTCCATTGCTCGCCTGTCCACCAAACGTCCTGGAGCAACTGATCCAGCACAACCTCGTTAAGCTTCAAACACGTAGAGCTGTGATGATCAATTACAGCACGCTTTTTGAAGTCCTCAAACTGTAACGTTTTAGGGTCAGGGTCAGGGTCAGAGTCAGGGACTTAAAGTCAGGGTGAGGCTCCCTGACCATACTACCCCATTGCCCATAATATGAACACTGCTGAAGGTATGGAGAGAACTCAAGATTCGATCAAGTCACCGATAGCATTAATGCAGCATTCAAGTTCGCCACGCGGAAAACAGCGGCTGTCTCCAAGAGCAGTGAGAAGACCGAGAAAAAGAAGCGATCATCTGCGGCTGGAGTCGATATGGCCAAAGCAGGACCCCTTTACCCTCATGATCATCCTAATATGACAAACCTATCCTTCATCCCAGTTTGTGCTAGCATTAGTAGCATCGTCTGAGTTTTAGATCAGATCTAATGCATGCGCAGCCTGCTGATCTACTGTAATTTGGATTCAAACCCTAACCCTAACCTGATATCCTAAGGGAAAGCTACGGCAATGAAAGATTCAGATCTTCCAGGTAAGATCAAGAAAAAGAAAGATCTGTTATGCGAATGGTGGACAAGCCCAGACACACTTGACAGAGGGAAGTACGGCGTTATTTCACAGTCTTCCTTCAAGACTGCTTGGCTCTCAGGTAAGATTTCCATGTACTTGCCACCACATAGAAACACCTGATATTGCAATACTGTTCAGGGCCAGCGAAAGTTCTGCATTACCTTGAGCAGGAGCGGCATGGGGGGAATGCTGCGTTGATCCAATGGGAAGATATTTTCGATGAGGAAAACATTCACGGGTTGCTGAAGAGTCCAACAACTAGCCATTGGAAGGCTGGGACAAAGAACCTCTACGTATGATAATTATTTCTCATACGCCCTGACTGATCGCGGTTACTCAGATTCGTGGATTTGTGGTGCTACTGAAGTACGAGAATAGGAAATATCCAGAAGCAAAGGTCGGTAGGGATTTGCATGCGACAGAAATTCTTCAAAGCAAAATGACTGAGGTAGCAAATCAGTATTTCAGACAACAGCAACACGAGCCAAAGGTGATAATACACAATATAGCCTGTGCGCTGCCTGTCCATTCGTCATGAACCCCAACCCTAGGTGTTTTCCGAAGCTCTCGCTGCCTCTGAAGAATGGATTTCTTATCCTCAAGCCCAAAAAGCGGCCCTCGGTCTGCTCAAAGACTGGCAGAATATGGCTACCGTTACCAGGCGTAACAAGGAACAGAAAGCTCGTGCTGGCAAACGAGCATTGGCATGTCTCGTGTTTACATGCATGAATCCTTTGAGAGTCGCGTCGTGGAGACTCATGACAGTCCACAAGAAACTTCCCAAGGATGGTCTGCGTGTCGTAGTCGTTCCTGGTAAGCATGAAGAGCCTGGATCCACCCTGTACTTCAGAGGAGCTGGGAGCTTCAAAAACCATAGATTCGTTGGGGATCTCCAATTGGCTTGTGGTACAGTGCTTTCCAAAGCTTTGCATGATTTCGTCCGAGTCTCCGGGGATAGGAAGAGGGCCATAACAAACCCGCCTGACGAATGCATCCCAAAGAAGCCAAAATACCTATTTCCCAATAAGAATGGAGATCCTATGCCACTGTCGAGTTTTACGATGATGATTTCGAGGACTTTCAAGAAGGCGACCGGGCATAGTTTGTGTCCACAAAGGTGCTAACGAAACCTTGAACCTGAATATTGGACTGAAACCTGTTCCTCTGCAGATTGCGGGAAATTTGCGTAACTCATACTTTGTCCAGAGACGATCTCTCTGGGGTACAGCGAGCGTCTATCGCAAGATCCATGATGCACACTGAAAGAGGTAATTAGTTGTCCGATATCCGTACAAGTCTGAAGGTTGACCTTGTTTCTGTTTCAGAGCAGAAAAGAACATACGATCGTCGGAATCCAGATGAGAAAGCTCAGGCTGGGACACAGGTGGCAGATGCGGACATCACTGCCCTGATGGCAGAGCAATGAATAGAACCGGCGAACTTAGGGGGAACTTAGGGGGGATACCGCCGGCGTGCTGTTACTAATGTTATTAAATGGGTTGTGCATGTGGCTGTGGAATGGCAGTGCACGCCGAGATGCTCTCGTTTTCCATCGCGGCCGGTGCCCCAGACGCCGCGGCGAGCCTCCCGCCGGGGCCAGGGGCAGGCGAACGCCGTGCGGCGGGCGGGCGCGAAGAACAGCCAGTAGCAGCGCCGGCTGAGATGCGGTATTTCCGAGAGAGAGAGAGAGAAAGCGAGCCCCGCTCAAAGGCGCTTTTATTAAAGCAAATGTCCAGCGGGTTGAAATAGCGGTGATTACTACATGTATTAGAGGAGCTGCTGGGGTAAACGTCTTCCCAATTTGAGACGTTACGAGGGGTTACGAGGGAATGATGATGGATGCTATCACGCGTTTACAGGAGATGGCCGCTAAGGCTGAGAAAGAATTGCAGGAGTTCGAGGCTCGTTTCAAAGAGGACGACAAGAAGCACGTCTTTACGGGCGTAGGTTGTCTTGAAAGCACAGATTCACTTGCAGAACTGTTCACAGTGATTCAACGCAAGAAGGCAGACTCACCGACCGTGATTGGAGTATCGCCGTCACAATTCTCAGGCCTGTCCAACGAAAACCGTGCAGAAATGGAAGGTGACGTGCACAAATTCTTGGCGTCTAAAGACTTTGATTCAGAAAAATATCCTCTGGCGGCGCAAGTACTGTCAGCTAAATACAGACACGAGTATGCCTTCGCAGTTGCAGCGCAGAAGCTCGCCGAGACGTCCACGATACAACGGTATGGCGACAACAAGGCACAGCAGGACGCGACTGCTATCACGAACAAAGCGAATCTTGGTTTCCTTGTGGGACGTCGGAGGTTTGCTTTACTAACCTTCCTGATCATGTATCAAACTTGACTCTGGTAGGTACGCATACCAAGTAGAGTGCATTCACCACATAATTCTTATAAGTGTTGAACATACTCATTTGACCTTTGAACAGGCCACATGGGATCCTCAACAGGTACACCTCGGACTGTACAATAGGTGCGGGGCCAGGGCTAGGCTCAGTGCAGGGCAGGGCCAGGGCTGACTCTAAACCAACCCTGACCCCAGCCTAATCAGATAAAAAGGGCAACGTTGTCTATGACCAGACTTTGGGGCGTGGATCAAAATTCAGTGCATCAGTCAGGGGAAGTGTAGGTGGGATTCTTGATGGGCTTCCCTGTGTGACGAATGCCAAGGTACTGAATACGATCAAACGTGCACATCAGGTATCAATCCTCTACCCCTGCATGTGCCCTCTGCTGCGCAGCAACCCCTGTGGCTCCCATCCCCTCCAAAAAAGGTCACTCCCTAATAGTTGCACGCTCTATTTTTCCTGGTTTCCCCCCCTCTCTGTACTGTGTCCACAGACACACATCACACTGTTTATCATCGTTTCATGGGCCCAAGGGTCGTTCTTCAACCCCTCGTGAATGTGATAACCCTAAACTGGACCCCAGTCCAAGGGGGACTTCACATTCAGTACGAAAGATCGATACGAATACAAGCAAGTTGCAGTGATGGTAATCCCGTGTATTGCTACTGCACCCTCTAGTCATGACCGTGATCGTATAAGCTCTAACATAGTTGTTCTCAGGTCACTCACTGCCTTTCGCGGTTGGGTATTATCTTGAAAGTTGGCACCTCGACCAACACCCATGTTCAGGGTCTTATGAAAGGCTGGGACTCGGAAGCTGATCCGTATGCTGTTAGCGTCCTGACAAAATATTTGAAGATCCTCAGTGATTCCATTGGACTAGTAAGTCTAATACTGACCCTGATCAGAGCCCATAAACCTCAGTGGAACCCCCATGCTAAGTGCAACTACTGTGAATGCATTATTGCTCGATCCTCTAACCTTACCCTAACTGTAACCCAATTGCAAGGGTCTTCATTCTGGCATTCATGATTTGACAACCAAGAAGCCTATAAAAATGATCGTGAATCCATGCGATCCTGAGTTGCTGTATGCAGTGCTACAGGTGTGTTTCATGTTCACGACTCTAATGCTGTTTTATAATTTCTTGGTTCAGGTGTTCTACTTGCCGTACCCACAGAACCCATGCGACGCAGCAGGCGATGCGACCCAACTACTAGGGTATAAAGCCATGGAGTTCAACACCATGCAACCGCTCGAGCTGCCCCAGGTGTGTCCCCAACCCTAAACCTGGCCCCATCGGATTACTCTGAGTAGGGAAATAGGGTCCTGAACCCTACCTTATACCTAACCCTGACCCTCACCCCAAGAATGTTGAAAAAAAGATCGCCGTAAGTATCACCAAAGACTTACTTCACCGAGAATCAGAAGATAAGGCTGCAAGTTGGAAGCCAAAAGATAAGGTGTATCCTTTTTTGATGATGAACAGCCATAAAATTATACCAGAGGTTGAAGAAGTCCTGGTTCCAACTTGGTGGAGTCTCTGTCAAAAACCCAAAGTCCTTACACGGCTGAGTGAGCTGCACCTGCCAAAATGTGCTCGTCATCGGGGGAATGGGCAACTACACTCTTTTGCTGAGAAGCTGCCTACAGCCCATGGAAAACACACAATACTCCTAGTTTTCGCAAAGGAAATCAATGTGCATGATGAAACGATTGACAAAAAGGTTCTAATTCCCTGTCATACTGAGCTCATGCTGGATTATGGACATGCCATACCTGATCACGAGGAACCCTACCCACAGAAGAAAAGGAAGCGTAAAGAATAACTAGTAAATAACCAATAGTAGTAATGGTAGTATAGGCTCGTGATAGCACTAATGCTGCTCGCCTGGGGATTGAACGCTATACTGCTATTTACTTGTGTATATTATGCCTTATTNATATCTTTAAGATCGGTTTTTTGTGGCCTTCTCTGCCGGCCATGCCGCGGCGCGGCTACTAAGACTACCCCATATGCAACTCAACGGCGCTCGCCGCGACA
>JGI24539J26755_10001647_pt1 | contig 10294 bp, 10 predicted proteins | sample NorSeaMetagenome_2_FD_26755 | JGI IMG/M metagenome (IMG submission 26755)
TAATAATAATAAAATTATTGCTATTGATATTAATAATAATAAATATAAATTAAATACTTTACCAAATGATCCAAATTTATTAAAAACATTAAATGATTATAATGTAGATATTCAAGTTCTTTATACTGATAAAAAATTAATAATTATCGATCATGTATTTAGATATATTGTATTTGGATTGATAATATTATCTGTTTTGTCTATAATTTCTAATAGAATTGATAATAATAATTTAGGGATTTCTGATTTATTTCATAATTTTAATTTAAAAACATATAATAATGTTACAACAACTTTTGATGATGTAATTGGCATAGATAATGCAAAAATTGAATTAGAAGAAATAGTTGATTTTTTAAAAGAATCTGATAAATTTACAGCATTGGGAGCAACTATTCCACGTGGTATTTTATTAGAAGGACCACCTGGCAGTGGAAAAACTTTATTAGCGAGAGCTGTAGCTGGTGAAGCTAATGTCCCTTTTTTTCCTATTTCAGGTTCAGAATTTATAGAAATGTATGTTGGAACTGGAGCTGCTAGAGTTCGTACATTATTTCAAACTGCTAAAGAATTTGCTCCATCTATTATATTTATTGATGAAATTGATGCTATCGGTAAAAAAAGAGGTAGTAATAATTCTCCAAATAGCGAAAGAGATCAAACACTTAATCAATTATTAACAGAAATGGATGGTTTTGAAGATAATCAAAATATTATTGTTATTGCTGCAACAAATCGTATAAATATATTAGATAATGCTCTATTAAGACCAGGTAGATTCGATAGAAAAGTATATATTGATATTCCTAATTTAAAAGGGCGTAAAGATATATTAAAATTATATTCAAAGAATAAGTCTATTGATACTGACATTGATTTAAATTTAATAGCCCTACGAACTTCTGGTTTTTCTGGTGCCGATCTTGCTAATTTAATGAATGAAGCCGCTATATTAACTGCTCGTTGTAATTCAACTGTAATTGGAAATACTGAAATTTTTAATGCTTTAGATAGAATAACTTTAGGTGCTTTAAAAAAAAATTATGTTATTTCAAAATATCAAAAAAAAATAATTGCATATCATGAAGCAGGTCACGCTATTGTTGGCACATTGACTAATAATTTTGATTGTGTTACAAAAATAACAATTACACCACGTGGAAATAATAGAGGTTTAACATTATTTGCTCCAGATGAAGATATATTAGATTATGGTTTATATACAAGAGATTATTTGAAATCTACTATATCTGTTGCACTTGCTGGTCGTATTGCTGAAGAAATAATTTTTGGTTATCAAGAAATTACTATTAGTGCTACAAATGATTTTGAAAGAGTTACTTATATTGCAAGACAAATGATTACAGAATTTGGTATGTCTGATATATTAGGTAATGTTTATATTGATAATAATCACTATATATCATTAGATACTAGAAAAATAATTGATTACGAAGTTGATTTATTGGTAAATTCTTCTTATTTATATGCTAAAGAATTATTATTAAATAATATGGATTTATTACATTCTTTAGCTGAATTATTAATTCAAAATGAAACTGTTTCATATGAAGAATTCAATAATTTAATAAATTCAAAAAAATTGTGTATTATATAAAGATTATAATAAAATAAATAATTAATATGATATTTTTTTTATCTAAATACATTAAAGATATTAATAAAATTTATAGTTATATTATAAGTAATAAATTTAAAAAAGTTGAATATTATAATTGTATGTCGGAATTATTATTATTATTAAAAAATACATTCAGAGAATTAACTGATATATATAATAAATATGTTTTAATTCCTAAATTAAAAAATTCTATATAATTTTTATAATGTATTATCTCTTAATAGTTCATATAATACTTCTGGTATAATATCTAAATTACTTTTCAATATTTTGTTTAATTTTGTTATTATTTTTTTATCACATTCGCATAATTTAAATTTACTCGTTTTTGTATTTCTTAAATACCATTCTCTTTGCTTATTACATAATATATATTTTTTTATATTTATAATATCCTTATTATTAATATTTTCTTCAACTTTTTTTTCTTTTTTTTCATTATTAATATTTTTTTCTATATTCTTTTCTTCTTTCTTTTCCACTTTTAATTTTATACCTTCGCTCGTTTCTTCAAATCCCTTTATTGATATCTCATTATTATGTTCTTTTTGATGACATTTTTTACATAGTGGTACTAAATTATGTTCTATATTTTTATGATAATTTTTGAAATATCCATCGCTATTTGCATTACATTGATAATTAATATGATGAATATCATCTACATTGTCTCCACATACATTACATTTATCAATTATTATTTTTTTATTATAATGTGATTTATCTAAACCAATTATAAAAGTATCATAACCTTGTATCTCTTTTCTTATTTTTTCCGCTATTAACATAAAATCCTTTGGCATATCTAATGCTTTACAAACTTCAATACCATATACTGATGATCCTTTCCCTTCTTTTATTATACGTTCATAATGTATTACATCATTTTCTATTCTTATATGTAAATGATATATATTCAGTAATTTTTTATTTATATTATATTTAATTATATTTATATTTACTAACTCGTGTAGATGTGTTGCAAATATGAAACTTGCTGATTTATTTATTAATTTATCTATTGCTGCTGCCACTATTGAAATTCCTGATATTGATTCTGTTCCATTACATACTTCATCTCCTAATACTAAACTATTTTTATCACATCTCTGTAATATATTTCTTAATTCTGACATTTCTACTGTAAAACTACTCATGCCTTTATAAATATTATCTGCTCCTGAAATTCTTGTAAATATATTATGATATGGACTATAATTAAATTCGTCTGATGGTACAAACATTCCTGATTGTGCCATAATTATATTTAATCCTATTGTTTTCATTAATGAACTTTTTCCTGAAGCATTTATACCATATAATAATATACCATTTTCAGATAATTCAATATTATTACCTACATATTTAATATTTGTATTTAATCTCTCAATTATAGGATGTCTGATATCTTTTCCTTTTATTAATCCTGAATTATTTTCATTATTAATTATATTCGGACGATAATATCTAAATTCATATGCATTTTTTGCATTACAACATGTTATATCTATATTTGCTATTTTATTAATTATATTTTCTAAATTTTTTTCATTTAATTCTATAAAATTATTTATAAAATTTTTATAATATTTAATTGATAATTCATTTATATTAGATGATATATTATATAATTCTGATGTGTAATTTTCTAATTCTTTCGATATTAATTTATAATAATTTTGTTTTGAAAAACTAATTGTTTTATAACTATTAATTATTAATGGTGAAATATTCTTAGCATTTTCATATCTTTTTTTAGTTATATATATATAATATCCTTCTTTCTCTGAATATTCTATTTTACAACTTGTATCTTCGTTCTTACCCAATTTTGATATAATTTCACATTGTTTTTTTATTTTTTCATATACTACATTATATTTTTTTTCTAATTCATCTATATCTCTATAAACTCCTTCATTAAATATATTCCCATTTATTTCGTTTATATTATATTTTCCCGCATTATCTAAATTTAATATATTATATGATTCTATTATTTTTTTTACTATTTCTTCTTCTTCTTCTAATTCTAATAATTTAAATATTTCTAATACATTTTCTAATGAAGAATCAAATCCACACCATTCGTGCGGATGTAATTTATTTATAATAATTTTTCTTTTTATTCTTTCTAAATCTAATATTTTATTTAGATATTTAGATAATTTTTTAAATAATGTTTCTTTTAACATTCTTTCTATATCATTATATCTATCATTTAATATTTTTTTATCTACTATCGGTTGTAATAATCTTTCTTTAAATAATCGCGATCCAAATGATGTGTTACAACGATTTAAAATATTAATTAATGATTTTTCATTATTATTTAAACTAATTAAATTTAATTGTAATACACTATCATATTCTAAATTTAAAAATCTATCGTTTTCAAGAATATTTGGTTTTAATATATTATTTGTTATATCCGCATTATGATTATATGAAAATTGTAATAGACAACAATATGCTGTTCTTCCTAAATTTAATAATTCTAAATTTAATGATTCTATTATTGATAATTGATTTTTTATTTTATTATATACTTTACTTAATATCGTTTTTTGATATTTTATATTCTCTATAACATCAATATATTCATATGAATTCCATATATAATGTGTCATTATATCATTTATATTTGCATTTTTTATAATTTCTTTTTTATCTTCTTCATTTATACTATTATTTGATAAAAATATTAATTCACATGGATTATATGATATAATTAGACGAAATACTTCATTATTTGCAAATTCTAAATCATCTTTTGTTGAACCCACTTCATAAACAAAACTAGAACCTGTTGATATATCTATTCCAGCAATTCCTACTACGAATAATTCCTTTATTTTCTCATAATATATTGTCATCATATAATTACTTTTTTTAGAATTTATATTTACATTCATTCCAGGACTTAAAATTTCTGTTAATTTCCTTATCGGTTGCGGTGCTTCGGATATTTGTTCAATCATCACTATTGTGTAATTATTTTGTAATAATATATTTTGATATTTCGAAATTACATATAATGGAAATCCCGCCATTAATGGATTATGTAAATTAACTTCTTTAATATTTTTATTTTTTTTTGATACTATTATGTTACATAAATCTCCTATTTTATATATATCTGTATCTATATCGTCTTCTATTGAATATAATTCAAAAAATTTTCCAACTTGCATTAATATTACTGTTTTTTCTCCATATTTTTCTTTATATTCTTTAGTATAAAATAAATAATCATCTATTATCATTGCAGTGAATTGATAATAGATCTTAAATTATTTTTATATAAAAATATAAAATATTAAATCATAATTATCTATAATATGTATTTGGCAAATAATATATCAAATTTAAAAAAAATTGATTTTATTATTATTTTAATATTATTATATACAATGTCTCCTTATAATCTTCCAAATTTGAATTCCACTATTGTTGATAGACGCGGACATACATGGATTCAAATATCTATCACTCAAAATGATAGGGAATTTTTGGAACAAGTACGAAAAGACTGGATTGATGTTTCTGATAATGAAATTATTAAATCAAAACAAAAAATTACTGGATTTTTCGGCGATAATATACATGGTATCCAAGGTCTTCCATGTAAGAATTTTATTTATATGTTTTCTAATGATAATATTAATCATTATTTCGCATGTACAGATGAAAATCTAGATCCGGTTGTTATTAAATGCAAAGGAGAGCGCGAAATACACTTTAATCAAAATGCAGAATTTGATTTCATTATTATGCAGAGAGATATTGCAATGTAAAATAAAACTAAATAAATAAAAAAGACTCTATTTATAGATATATAGAGTCTTTTTTATTTATTTAGTTTTATTTTACTCATCTTTCTTTGACATCTTCCACATTTCTCCAACCTTCCTCATAAGATCTTGACGATTCAAATCAGGAAACTCTTCCTTGATAAGAGGCATTTGCTCCTTGACAAAGAGGTTATATTTTGTGGGTTCGCGTTTTTTCTTCGGTTCGGTTTCCTCATCAGAATCAGTATTCTTTTTTGATTTCTTCTTAGGTTTCTCCTCAGACTTCTTGGGTTTGTCGCAAGTAATCTGACGATAAACTTCTGTAAGCATCTTACCGAGTTCGTTACGAGTGTATTCCTTCTCAGTATCCACAAGAGTAGAGAACTCATTGATGATCTTCTGAGTCTGAGTAGTAGTCATTTTGACTAGTTTGTTTGCTGAGTGTTGTAGTTGCTTGTCGCTTGCGCTTCTTAGTTGATGATACTAAATTTAATTCTAATAAATCATTTTTTTTTTAATTCTATATATTTCGATCCAAATTTGAAAAAATATAAAAGCTTTTTACTTCTTTTTAATTCTACATATTTCTATCCAAATTTGAAAAAAAATATAGGTTTTTTACATCTTTTTTAAAAATATTTTCAAATTTGGATCGAAATATATAGAATTAAAAAAAAAATGATTTATTAGAATTAAATTTAGTATCATCAACTAAGAAACACAAACGACAAGCAACCTACTCAAAATAAACAAGTCAAATAATGGCTACTACCCTCATGCAGATCCAGTCCCAGACACGAACCCAGAAGATTATAAGTGAGTTATCTACTCGTGTGGGTAACGAGGAACTCTCGCGCAGCGAACTCGGTAAGATGCTTACCAAGATTTATCATCAGCACACTGAAAACAAACCTAATAACTCTGAAGAAAAACCTAAAAAAAACAACGATTGTGATAAGGAAACTGAAATAAAAAAAAACAGGGAACTTACCAAATACAATGTCTTTCTTGCAGATAATATGGGTATTATGAAAGAAAAATATCCATATTTGAAACCTAAAGATCTTATGAAGAAGTCAGCTGAATTGTGGAGCATGGAGAAGGAATGGATGAATGATATATAAAATATAAAATATAAAAATAAGAAAAAGTAAATCACTTTTTTTTCCTTCTCAAAATTACTTATATATATAAGTTTAAAATGATTTAGAATTAGCACTAAATAGATTTATTAATTAATTTTATAAATATGAATTCGAACATTAATTAAATGATTAAGAATAAAAATCATATTCAAAAGCATTAATATTTTCTCGTTTAGCTACATTCCACATAATAGAACATTGTTTCATTATTAATCCGCGATTAAAAAATGGATATTTAATATGAAGTATAGGATAATGTTTTTTAACAAATAAATTATATAATGTAGGATTTCTTTTTTTTGTTTTTGTTTCCTCTAAATAAACATTATCTAATATCTTTAAAATTTCTAATAAACTATATTTTTTATTAATATCTACTAAATTTATAAATTTATTAATAATGATTTCTGTTTTCATTATATTAAAATAATAATAAATAATATCAATTTTTTTACATTTTGATATAAAAAATTGACATTTTATATTAATTATCACATTATAAATAATATGACCTCAAATAATATTGAATATAATAATAATGAAATTAGAGATAATTTTAAAATATTATTAAAAAAAAAATTTACTATTATAAGCGATATTGAATTAAATGATTTAGAAATTGGTATTTTTAATGCTTCAATAGATTATGCTACATTACAAAAAATTCAATTATCTTGGACTAATATTTCATTTCAAAATATATATATTAATATTGCTAGAGCAATATATTCTAATTTACTTGAAAATTCTTATTTAGGTAATAATAATCTAATTATTAGATTAAAAGATAAAAAATTTTTACCTCATGAATTAGCATATATGTCTAAAGAAGAATTGTTTCCTGAAAAATGGACTAGTATTATTGAAAAACATAATCGTAAATTAAAAGAAGCATATGAAATTAAACTGGTTTCTATGACTGATTCTATTAAATGTGGTAAATGTAAAAATAATAAAATCTCTTATCAAGAATTACAAACTAGATCAGGTGACGAATCAATGACTATTTTCTTTACATGTATTACATGCGGTCATAAATGGAGAACATAATAAAAAATATATATATATATATAATTTATTAATTTTTTAATTTATTAATATTCCTCATCTGAATAAATATCTTCATCATAATCATTAATATATTGATCTTCGTTATAATCATAATCTGATTCATAATCTGAATATTCATCAAATTCTTTTTCTTGTTCGTAATTATTTATTTTATTTTCTTCTTCTTCTCTAATTTTTTTATAATAATCAATTATATGAAGTAAATCATTATATCTTCCAAAATATGCATTATAATGCATTATTTTATCTTCTTCGTATTCTTTATTTTCTTCATACTCTTTCATATCATCTTGAAATTCTTTTGTTTTATAATATGGGATAATTTTAGTATTTTTTTTGATATTACATTTATTTTCTAAAATAATTTTATCATACATTTCGGAATATACATTATAAATATCTTTTGTTGATTCAATTTTATATAAATTTAGATAATAATCAATAATAATATTTTTTGTCATTATATTATTATCCGATGCACTATTATTTAACATTTTCATATTAATAATAATATTTCCATTTATATAATCGTGTAAATCTTCATCATAAATCGTATTATAAAATGTATTGTAATTTATCACACTAGTCATATTAACTATTAACTATTAACTATTAACTTAATCTTTCTTAAGATATTAATCATTTTTTTTTTATATAAAATATATAAAATATATAAAAATAGTAATATGCAAGGATTAAAAAATTTAGGTTCTACTTGTGCTATTAATAGTTTAATTCAAATTATATGTAGAAATAAATTTTTAAGAGATTCTATTTTAAATGAAGATATACCCGAAAAAACATTATCTATTGAATTAAAAGAAATTTTAAAAATTTTATATATTGATAAAAATTCTGTTAGTCCTAATAAATTTATAAATGCACTATACACTAATTTAAATAATTTTAAATATGGAGAACAAATAGATATAACTGAACTATGGTATTTATTAAATGATAAAATTGTTAATGAAATTTTTAAATCTACAAATAAATTACCATATTTAAAAGAATATGATAATATGCATTTAAATCATCCCTATATTAATAATAAAGTTGATTTTATTATTAATAATTTAAATGATAATAAAACTAGTAATTGGTTAAAAAATACTCAAGGCATTTTACTAAATACTATTCAATGTAATACGTGTAATTATATGTCATATAATTTTGAACCATTCAATTCTATACAATTAGATTTACCTGATAATACTAATTCTTCTATTACATTAACTTCATTATTACGTAATTATTTAGAAACTACTTTTCACGAGGACGAATGGAAATGTGAAAAATGTAATAAATGTACTCCATATACTAAAAGTCATAAATTATGGAAATTGCCAAATACTTTAATTTTTTTAATTAAAAGATATACTGATATAAATAATAAAAATATTAAACCCATTGATATTAATAATAAAATTAATATTAAAAAAGGATGTATTTTATCTGATCTTAATTTACAAAGTTTTTATACTTTTTCTTCAATTGGTATGCATATTGGTAATTTAAATGGCGGGCATTATTATGCTATTTGTAAAGACGAATTTAATGATAAATTTATTTTATATGATGATCTAAATATTAGCATATACAAAGATAGTACAAAAATTTTAAAAAAAAATTCTGATGCTTATATGGTTGTATATAATATATAGTTCTACTTTTTATCTCCATCTACGCTTGTAATTTTGTGAAATTTCTATATCTTCCTTATTGTATCTTTTTAAAATATCTTCTATTTTTAGATTGTTATTTTTTAAAAGTTTTTCTGCTATATTTTTAGCATGTTCCGATTCTACATCACTTGTTCCCGGATGTGATGCAAGAGACAACATTTTTTTTATTTTATTTTTCTGTGATTCAGAAACATATATTTTTTTTTTTGGAATTTCTTTTTTTGGAATTTCTTTTTTAGGGATTGGCTTTTTTCTTTTCTGTTTTGAGGGTTTAGGGTTTTTAATCTCATGATATATCTTTGTTAGCATTTTTCCCAATTCATTTCTTGTGTATTCAATATTTGGATCTACGCGATAAATAAATTCTTTTATTATATCATTTGTAAAGGTCATTTCTTAAAATTCAACAGCGAAAAAATTTCTATTTTTTTTCTTCTTTGTACGTTTGTGTATTAATAATACGTTAATACATTTACTCATTTTTTTATTTTTTTGAATTTTTTATAGAAATTTCTAAATTTGAATCAAAAATAAAAAAAGTTTTTTTAACTTTTTTATTTTTTTCTTTATTTTTTACTCATCGGTGTCATTATTCTTTGAATTCTTCCACATTTCTCCTACCTTCCTCATAAGATCTTGACGATTCAATTCGGGAAATTCTTCCTTGATAAGAGGCATTTGCTCCTTTACAAAGAGGTTGTATTTTGTGGGTTCGCGTTTTTTCTTCGGTTCAGTTTCCTCATCAGAATCCTTGTTTTTTTTAGATTTCTTCTTAGGTTTCTCTTCAGACTTCTTGGGTTTGTCACAAGTAATCTGACGATAAACCTCCGTAAGCATCTTACCGAGTTCATTACGAGTGTATTCCTTCTCAGTATCCACAAGAGTGGAGAACTCATTGATGATCTTCTGGGTCTGAGTGGTCATTTTGAGTGGTTTGTTTGTCGTTTGTTGAGGGTT
>JGI24539J26755_10001648_pt1 | contig 10293 bp, 10 predicted proteins | sample NorSeaMetagenome_2_FD_26755 | JGI IMG/M metagenome (IMG submission 26755)
GATGGGGTGCAAACCAAAATGATAGTTCTACTATGGGTGCTGTTGTTAAAAACAGATTTACCCATCTTTACAGGGATTTTGATCCTACTAGAACTAATGGGATTCCATTACCAGTAGGAAGTGAATACAACTTCACAAATTTTGAAGCTTATTATAGTTCACCATCCTCAGAAGATTTTTCATACACTATAACCCCGTCTTTTGGTGAATTTTTTAACGGAAAAATAAAGTCTATTGATCTTAGACTGTCCTATAGAATACAACCAAGGTTTAATAGTTCAGTACAGATAAGCTACGATAAAATTAAACTTCCAAACCCTTATCCAAATGCAAATATTCTACTAATAGCACCAAGGATTGATTATACCTTTACAAAAAACTTATATTGGGCAACCTTAGTTCAGTACAGTAGTCAAAGGGAAAACCTTAGTCTAAATACAAGGTTACAATGGAGGTTTGCACCATTATCTGATTTGTTTTTAGTATACAGTGATAATTACTATACAGAGGACAGATATGATAGTTTATTCGTGCCGAGAATTAAAAGCAGATCAATTAATTTAAAACTTACTTACTGGCTAGATATATAATTATGAAAAAATATTTATTATTATTTATTATTACAATAAGTTCATGTTCTCCAAATAATAATTTTCAACTAAATGGAGATATTAAGGGTCTAAAAAAAGGGGCCGTTATACTTACTAAGTCGATAAAAGGTGCAGAAGTGACTTTAGACTCCATTAACTTAAATGGAACTTCAAAGTTTACTTTAGGTAGCTATTTGAATGAACCTGAAGTGTTAAAAATTAAATTAACTCAATCTGGGATTCACAATGATGAGATTGAGTTTTTCGCAGATAAAGGAATTACAAATTTCAAAACAAATCTAAAAAGATTTAGTTATGAATCTAATTTTGAAGGATCAGAGCAACAAGAAAAACTTGATGATTTTAAAGCAATGCTAAATAGGTTTAATGAAGAAAATTTAAACCTTATAAAAAATCAAATAGAATTTTCTGGAAGTCAAGAAAAATTAAATATTATTAATGGAGAATTAATTAATCTCAAAAAAAGAGAAATGTATTTTATAATAAATTTTTCGATTAATAATAGTGACAGTGAAATATCTCCTTATATCGCAGGGAAATTTTTAAACAATGCTAATCAAAAATACTTAGACACGATCTATAATTCAATGAGCAAAAATATAAAAGACTCTAAATATGGAGTTATATTGGAAAAAATAATAGAAGTAGAAAATTAAAGTTTTAAAGCTTATTAATTTTTTCTATTAATGCTCTTCCATTTTTTTCAAGTTTAGCATTAATATTTTTAAAATGTGCTTTATTATTCTCTACATCTTTTTGGTTAACCTCAAGAATTAAATCATCAAAAACCTTTATAGCCTCGTCAATGATTTTTTCACTTTTTTTGGTGTCTTTATCTAAATTAAGATATTCCCANCTGTANACAGCCTCAATTATATCTCCTAAAACGTAATTAATATCTTTTTTTAAATTTCTAATATTTGCCATTTGTTTGTTTTTCTTTTGCAAAAATAAGGCTAACAATATAAATAAACTAAAGGTTATCTATAAAATATCTTTATCTACCATAATCATCTTGAATCCTGACTATATCATTTTCGTCAGAAGGGTTATTTACATCTGTATGTTGCCATATTTCTGCTATAACTCCAAAGTCATTTAAACCTATTAACCTGTGTCTTTCTCCTTGCTTTAATGTTATCAAATTTCCTTTTGAAAATATCTTTTTGGGCTGCTCATTATCGTTATCGGATCTTACGACTGCTACTTCTCCTTCAAATACTTTCCAAATTTCTGATCTTCTAAAGTGGTATTGCCATGATAATCTTGACAATGGTTTAACAATTAGTATTTTAGGACTTAGCTTTAAACCTTTAGTAATTAAGCTCATATCTAAGTTTTCAAAAAAATACTCAATAAACTTATTAGATTGAGTTTCATCAATAACTAAGAAACCACCCCAAGGACGATTGAAATCTTTTGAATTAATATGGAACCCTAGTTCTTTTATTTTTTTTTCAATATTTTCAAACTTTTTTTCCATTAATTTCCATTGTAGGTTACAAAATTTCTAGGAGTTTCATATAAAACTACCTCAAGCTCTAAATCATTTTTTATATGAGTTTTGATAATATCATATATAAAAATAGATATATTTTCAGCAGATGGAATAATATCTTTGAAGTAGGGTACATCCAGATTCAAATTCTTGTGATCTAGTACAGATTCAACATGGTCCTTAATTATATTCTTTAATATAGAAACATCCATCACATAGCCAGTTTCAGGATCAATTAAGCCAGTAACACTGACAATTAAATCATAATTATGTCCGTGATAGTTTTGATTATTGCATTTACCAAATATATCATTGTTTTTTTCATCACTCCAATTACTATTATATAATCTGTGGGCTGAATTAAAATGTGCTTTTCTAGAAACTTTGACTTTCATATTATTGACTTATATATTTATAATATTTTTCAAAAATTATTTTAAACCAAGCTGTATAGTTATCAGGATGGTCATTAATGTCCTTTTTAATGTTCTCCAAACTCATCCATTTCCAACTATCAACTTCGATGGAATTAATAATTGGAGAATAATTATAACTACCAACTAGAACATGATCAAATTCATGCTCAATTAATCCATTATCAAACTTAGCTTTGTAAATAAAAGATGTTTTTTCAAATAATTCAGTATCAAACCCCATTTCTTCATTCAATCTTCTTTTACCTGAACTAATGTTAGATTCACCATCTCTTTGATGACTACAACATGTATTTGTCCATAAACCAGGCGAATGATACTTAGTTAATGCTCTTCTTTGCAACATTAATTCTCCATGATTATTAAAAATAAATACAGAAAATGCGCGATGTAATACACCTTTTTCGTGAGCCTCTAACTTTGGCATCAAACCAATCTGATTATCATTGTTATCAACTAATATTACTTTATCTTCAATCATAAAGTGCTAAAATAATAACAATTATTTAATAAGTGTTGTAAATAAATAAAAAAGCTTTTTTTTTGATAAAATGATCATGCCATAAAGCTTATATTAGCAAAAAATATCTCAATGAATTTTAATGAAGAAATTAAAAGAAGAAGAACTTTTGGGATAATTTCTCATCCAGATGCTGGTAAAACAACTCTTACTGAAAAATTATTATTATATGGTGGTGCTATTCAAGAAGCTGGAGCTGTAAAAAGTAATAAAATAAAAAAAGGGGCTACAAGTGATTTTATGGAAATAGAAAGACAGAGAGGAATTTCTGTCGCAACCTCTGTTTTAGCATTTGAATATAAAGGAATAAAAATAAATATTTTAGATACACCAGGTCATAAAGATTTTGCTGAAGATACATACAGAACACTAACTGCTGTTGATAGTGTAATCGTAGTTATTGATGTTGCGAAAGGAGTTGAGGAACAAACTGAAAAACTTGTTGAGGTTTGTAAAATGAGACAAATTCCTATTATAGTGTTTATTAATAAATTAGATAGAGAAGGAAAAGATGCTTTTGATCTTTTGGACGAAATTGAATTAAAATTAAAATTAAAAGTTTGTCCTTTAAGTTTTCCTATCGGAATGGGATATGATTTTTCTGGGATATATAACATTTTTGAAAATACGGTTTCTCTACTCAAAGGAAATGAAATAAAGTTCATAGAAAAAGACCAAGTAAAAAATAATATAAGTTCAGATTTAAATAATCAATTTATAGAAAATGTAGAATTACTTGAAATGGTATATCCAAAATTTGATAAAAATGAATATTTAATGAGCAAGATTCAACCAGTATTTTTTGGTTCAGCATTAAATAATTTCGGGGTAGAGGATTTATTACGCTGTTTTATTGATATAGCTCCTACTCCGCAGCCAAAGGAAAGTTCAGTTAGAATTGTAAAACCTGATGAAGATAAATTTACAGGTTTTGTATTTAAAATTCATGCTAATATGGATCCAAAACATAGAGATCGATTAGCATTTATAAAGATTGTTTCTGGAGAATTTAAAAGGAATACTCCATACTTACATGTGAGATTGTCAAAAAAATTAAAATTCTCTAGTCCAAATGCATTTTTTGCAGATAAGAAAGAAATTGTTGACATTTCTTACCCCGGAGATATAGTAGGACTTCATGATACAGGAAATTTTAAAATAGGAGACACATTAACTTCAGGTGAAAATTTAGTTTACGAAGGAATACCAAGTTTTTCACCTGAACATTTTAGGTATATAAACAATGCTGATCCAATGAAAAGTAAACAACTATCAAAAGGGATTAACCAATTGATGGATGAGGGTGTTGCACAACTATTTACACTAGATCTAAACGGCAGAAAAGTCATTGGCACTGTTGGAGCTCTACAGTACGAAGTTATTCAGTACAGGCTAGAACACGAATATGGAGCTAAATGTAGCTATGAAAACCTAAATGTATTTAAAGCATGCTGGATTGAGTGTAAAAACAAAAAAGGAGATGAGTTTATGGAGTTTAAAAGGATAAAACAGAGATACCTAGCTAAAGATAAGAACGGTAATCTAGTGTTCTTAGCTGACTCTGTATTTTCATTAAATATGACTATTGAAAAATACCCAACTATACAATTTCACAATTCATCAGAGTTTTAAAACTTACGCTTCACCTGTTTGTCCAAAATTAAGCTGGACATTTGGTGGCTGTTGATTTTCTTTAATTTCTCCGTGTTTCTTTTCAAATCTAACAACATTATCATTCAAAGCCTTTACTAAACGTTTAGCATGCTGAGGGGTGATAATAATTCTTGATTTAACCTTATTTTTAGGGGTACCAGGCATAATACATATAAAGTCTAAAACAAACTCTGAAACGGAATGATTAATAATAGCTAGATTTGAATATGTTCCTTCAGCTATTTTTTCATCAATTTCAATGTTTATATTAGACTTGGGTTTACTATCGTTGTTACTCATGAAAAATTATAATTAATTAATATTTAATTCTTCTTCTTCTTTAACCTTATTAAGTTCTTCAATTTCCTCTTTAGAACCAACTAAAATATCTTCATATTTACGTAATCCGGTTCCTGCAGGAATTCTATGACCAACGATAACATTTTCTTTTAAGCCTTCTAAATTATCAATCTACCATTAACAGCCGACTCATTTAAAACTTTAGTAGTCTCTTGGAAAGAGGCAGCAGAAATAAATGATTTGGTTTGTAATGAAGCTCTTGTAATTCCTTGAAGAATTGGAGTAGCAGTCGCTGGACTTGCATCTCTAGCAACAACTAACTTTTTGTCTTCTCTTTTAAGGATTGAATTTTCATCCCTTAATTCTCGAGCTGATATTATTTGACCTGCTTTTAAGTTTTCAGATTCACCAGAATCTTCAATTACTTTCATACCAAATATAGAATCATTTTCTTGAATAAAATCTGATTTGTGAGCTAATTGATCTTCTAAAAATATAGTATCTCCAGAATCTTGAATTCTTACTTTTCTCATCATTTGTCTTACTACAACTTCGAAGTGTTTATCATTTATCTTTACTCCTTGTAATCGGTAAACTTCTTGAACTTCATTTACTAAGTATTGTTGAACAGCTGAAGGCCCTTTGATGTTTAATATATCATTTGGAGTAATAGATCCATCTGACATTGGCATACCAGCTTTAATAAAATCATTTTCTTGAACTAAAATCTGATTAGAAAGCTTTACAAGATATTTTTTAATGAGACCATTTTTAGACTCTACAATAATTTCACGGTTACCTCTTTTAATTTTTCCAAAAGATACCACACCATCAATTGCACTAACAATAGCTGGGTTTGAAGGATTTCGAGCTTCAAATAGTTCAGTAACTCTAGGAAGTCCACCAGTAATATCACCTGCTTTTGCAGATTTTCTTGGAATTTTAACAAGTACTTTACCAATATTTATATCTTCACCATCATCAATCATTAAATGTGCTCCAACTGGTAAATTATATGATCTAATAATATTACCTTTTAAATCATTAATGTGTAAAGTTGGAATCAATTTTTTATTTCTAGATTCAGATATAACTTTTTCTTGGAAACCAGTTTGCTCATCAATTTCAACCTGATATGTTAAGCCTTGTTCAATGTTTTCAAAACTTACTTTACCAGCAAACTCGGAGATAATAACACCATTGTATGGATCCCACTGACATACTAAGGTTTCAGCTTTAACTTTTTGTCCATTCTTAATGTAAACAAAAGAACCATAAGGTATATTGTTTGTACTTAAAACTAAGCCTGTTTTGGTATCTACAACTTTTAATTCAGATGTTCTTGAAATTACAACGTTAACGTCGTTACCATCATTATCTTTACCTAAAACAGTTTTAAAGTCTTCAATTTCTGCTTTACCAGTAAATTTAGTTACTAATTTATTTTCTTCAGAAATATTACCTGCAATACCACCAACGTGGAAAGTTCTTAGTGTAAGCTGAGTTCCTGGTTCTCCAATAGATTGTGCTGCTACTACTCCAACAGCTTCACCTCTTTGAACAATCTTTCCAGTTGCTAAGTTTCTACCATAACATTTGGTACAGATACCTTTTTTAGCCTCGCAAGTTAACGCAGATCGAACATCAACTGCTTCAATTGAAGAGTCTTCAATTTTAGCTGCAATTTCATCAGAAATGTGTTCACCAGCAGAAGCTAATAATTCTCCTGAGACAGGGTCATTACATCTTGTAAAGATGTTCTACCAACAATTCTTTCCTTTAATTTTTCAACAACTTCCTCATTTTTCTTTAAGGCTGTGACTGATATGCCTCTTAAAGTACCACAATCTTCAGAACTAACTATTACATCTTGTGCAACATCAACTAACCTTCTGGTTAAATATCCTGCATCGGCTGTTTTAAGAGCAGTATCGGCTAGACCTTTTCTTGCACCGTGAGTAGAAATAAAATACTCTAAAATTGATAAACCTTCTTTAAAATTAGAAAGAATTGGATTTTCAATAATTTCACCTCCACCAGCATTTGATTTTTTTGGCTTAGCCATTAATCCTCTCATCCCAGTTAATTGGCGAATTTGCTCTTTTGATCCTCTGGCTCCAGAGTCAAGCATCATATATACAGAGTTAAATCCTTGTTGATCTTCTCTAATCCTCTTCATAGATAACTCAGTTAACTCAGCATTAGTAGAAGTCCAGATGTCAATAACTTGATTGTATCTTTCGTTATTTGTTATTAAACCCATATTATAATTAGCCTTAATAGCGTCAACCTCTTTATTTGCTTTAGCTATCATAGTATGCTTTTCTGGTGGTATAATAATATCACCTAAACTAAAAGATAATCCACCTTGAAATGCAAATTTATATCCTAATGTTTTAATTTCATCAAGGAACGCAGCTGTTTCAGGTACACTTGTAACTTTAAGTATATCACCAATAATATCTCTTAGAGATTTCTTTGTTAAAACCTCATTAATATATCCAGCTACTGCAGGAACCTTTTCATTAAATAAAACTCTTCCTACTGTAGTTTCAATTATTTGTTTTACTAATTCTTTATTATCATTAAAGTCTTCAGTTTTAACTTTAATTGATGCATTTAAGTCAACTCTTTTTTCGTTGTAAGCTATTATAACTTCCTCAGGGGAATAAAATGTTAAACCCTCTCCATAACTTTAACTTGTTTTGTAGAAGATTTTAGTTTAGTCATATAATATAAACCTAAAACCATATCTTGAGAAGGTACAGTAACAGGGGATCCGTTTGCTGGATTTAGAATATTATGGGAAGCAAGCATTAGTAACTGAGATTCAAGAATTGCTTCAGGTCCTAACGGTAAATGAACAGCCATTTGGTCTCCATCAAAATCAGCATTAAATGCTGTACATACTAATGGGTGTAATTGAATAGCTTTTCCCTCAATTAATTTAGGCTGAAATGCTTGTATACCAAGTCTGTGTAGTGTTGGAGCACGATTTAAAAGAACTGGGTGTCCCTTTAAAACATTTTCTAATATATCCCAAACTACAGGCTCTTTTTTATCTATAATTTTTTTAGCTGACTTTACAGTTTTTACAATACCTCTTTCAATTAATTTTCTAATTACAAAAGGCTTGTATAGCTCAGCAGCCATATTTTTTGGTATCCCACACTCAAATAACTTTAATTCAGGACCAACTACAATTACTGATCTAGCTGAATAATCAACTCTTTTACCTAACAAATTTTGACGGAATCGACCTTGCTTACCCTTAAGAGAGTCAGATAATGATTTTAGTGGTCTATTTGAATCTGTTTTTACAGCCGAAGACTTTCTAGTATTATCAAACAATGAATCTACAGATTCTTGTAACATTCTCTTTTCATTTCTTAAAATGACTTCTGGAGCTTTAATTTCCACTAATCTTTTTAGTCTATTATTTCTAATAATTACTCTTCTATATAAATCATTTAAATCAGATGTTGCAAATCTACCTCCATCTAGTGGAACTAAAGGTCTTAACTCGGGTGGAATTACAGGAATTGCCTTCATTATCATCCACTCAGGTAAATTTTCTCTGTTTAGATTAGCTTCTCTAAAAGACTCAACTACTTGTAATCTTTTTAAAGCTTCTGTTTTTCTTTGCTTTGAAGTTTCTGTATTAGCCTTATTTCTTAATTCAAAAGATAACTCATCTAAATCTATTCTAGATAATAATTCGATTAAGCATTCAGCACCCATTTTAGCAATAAATTTTTCAGGATCTGTGTCATCTAAATATTGATTTTCTGGTGGAAGTGCATCCATTATATCTAAATATTCTTCTTCAGAAAGAAAATCCATTTTTTTCAACGGCTCTGCTTCAGCATTGACTGCAGCTCCAGCTTGAATTACTACATATCTTTCGTAGTAAATAATCATGTCAAGTTTTTTAGAAGGTAAACCTAATAAATAACCAATCTTGTTAGGTAACGATCTAAAATACCATATGTGTGCAACAGGAACAATTAGGTTAATATGACCTACTCTGTCTCTTCTCACTTTCTTCTCAGTAACTTCAACTCCACATCTATCACATACAATTCCTTTGTATCTAATTCTTTTGTATTTACCACAAGCACATTCAAAATCCTTTACAGGACCAAAAATTCTTTCACAAAACAATCCATCTCTTTCAGGTTTGTGAGTTCTATAATTGATAGTTTCAGGTTTAAGAACCTCTCCTTTTGAAGCAGACAAAACTGATTCAGGTGAAGCTAAACCTATTGATATTTTATTAAACTTAACTACTGGGTTATCTTGTTTTCTTGCCATAATAATGGGTATCTATTTGATAAAATATTTTATTTATTCTTCTAATCTTATGTCTAATCCTAAACCTTTTAATTCATGCATTAAAACATTAAAGGATTCTGGTAAGCCTGGCTTAGGCATTGGGTCACCTTTGACAATTGCTTCATAAGTTTTTGCTCTACCTATGACATCATCAGATTTTACAGTAAGAATCTCACGAAGTGTACTTGACGCTCCATAAGCTTCTAAAGCCCAAACTTCCATTTCACCAAATCTTTGTCCACCAAATTGTGCTTTACCACCAAGTGGTTGTTGAGTAATTAATGAGTATGGACCTATAGATCTAGCATGCATCTTATCGTCAACCATATGCCCTAATTTCAACATATAAATAACTCCAACTGTTGCAGGTTGATCAAATCTATCACCAGTACCACCATCATATAAGTAAGTATGTCCAAATCTAGGGATACCAGCTTCATCTGTTAATTCATTAATTTGATCTATGGTAGCGCCATCAAATATAGGAGTAGCGTACTTTCTTCCTAAGTTTTGGCCAGCCCATCCTAGAACAGTCTCATATATTTGACCAATATTCATTCTAGAAGGTACTCCTAATGGATTTAAAACTATATCAACAGGTGTTCCATCTTCTAAAAATGGCATATCTTCTTGCCTTACAATCCTGGCTACAATTCCTTTATTCCCGTGACGTCCTGCCATTTTATCACCAACTTTTAGCTTTCTCTTTTTAGCAATGTAAACTTTAGCTAACTTTATAATTCCAGCTGGTAACTCATCTCCTACAGAAATAGTAAATTTCTCTCTTCGAAGGGAACCTTGCATGTCATTTTCTTTGATTTTATAGTTATGGATAAGTTCTGAAACTAGCTTATTTGCTTTGTCATCCATTGTCCATTTACCCATTGTTAAATGCGCATAATCATCAACTGAATTTAACATTTTTAATGTGAATTTTTTGCC
>JGI24539J26755_10001650_pt1 | contig 10286 bp, 8 predicted proteins | sample NorSeaMetagenome_2_FD_26755 | JGI IMG/M metagenome (IMG submission 26755)
GTAGGAGGTCTCAGGTGAGAGGCCAGCATTGTTGGTAGCCTGGAGGGACCAGTCCAGCAACCCCAAGCCTAGCCTAGCTTGAGGTTGCTGAACCAAACCTGGCCCCGCAAGGCGCACGGTGCTGAGCATCCACCGCGGCACAGGAGCACTTGGGAACTGAGCCTGCATCCAATGAGGAACCACACGCCCTAACTCCTGACGNGTAATGAGATGGAGGGAGCCGTATCAAGACCAAATCGCATGTGAGCATCGAGAGGGATCCATCATCAAGGAGACTCTGCNAGAAATCTGGAGAGTGATCAATGAGCTGGGAGAGAGAGAGAGAGAGAGATGATCTCGGAGCTGCATTTTTCGGAGGGCACGGGCCCAGTCGTCAGAGGTGCGCATCGGATGATGAGGGACCTCGTTAGCCGTGAGCCTGTAGCTAACAGGGAGCATGAACGTATGGCTGAGAGTGCGTGGACTGAGAACATGCCTGAGCAGTGCTGAGAAGGGAACACATCATGGATGGCTGAGCATGCATGGAGAGATCCACAATACCGGAGCTCTGAGGCTAATGGAGGTCCCCATTTAGGAACAACATNGAATGAGGCCTTGAGCGCCAGTTTCTCGGGGAACGAAATCAGAGACTTCTGAGAGCTGAACAGATCTAAGAGCCATGTGTTATTCATAACGAGGAAACTGTGCCCGAGGGCTGACACATTGAGCGATAGAAGACTGTGCATCAGGAGCCATACTTGAGATCCTAGGGAGCCAAAGAGTCACGGACTGCCAAGAGCTACCTAGTAGGATGATCGAGGAGGGACGTGCCAGTTGTAGGAGCTAAGATCCGGAGTATAGGGAGCCCAAGAGGTCCAAAGGAGGCTGATGCTGCAAAAACTGGTGGAACTACCACCTGAGCTCCCAATTGGAGCAGGCCCTGAGGCTCACTGAGGACGATGAGGAAGTCCCGCTGGAGGTCAGCTTCACACGACGCCGTTGGCATGGAGAGTGTCGCCGAGGACAGGAACAGGCATCAACGTATAGGTGGCGCTGGAGTCGCTGAGCAAGTGCTGAGTCCTGTTCGGGCAACTGGAGAGCTCGTAAGATGAGCTAGGCTGAGACATCACGGAGCCACGGCTGCTGTGAGGAACGTGGTGAGTGCCCTTGGCGTACCAGTCGGCTGGAGGAGGTACGCTAGCCTTCATGGCGAGGTTGTGTCGAGCGGATATGAGGCTCTCGCCGGAGTAGCCGTCCCGTGGAGCCCGCTCGATGTCGGAGGCAAACTCGTCCGAGATCAAGTTGGAGTGCTGCCAGATCTCGAGGATTCTTCGCTCAGGAGCCTCCGGGAGGACCATAGGTGTCCGGACCTGGAGGTTGATGGCCGGAGCCTTGAACACGTGGAGGATCGCGCCGAGGTTGTTCGTCTGCCAAGGGAGCTTGTAAACCTCGAGCAGGGCAGAGGTCAAGTGAGCCTGCATGAGCTGCATCACCCTGGGGATGCTGAAGAGGACTGCGGCCTTGTCGTCCGAGCTGGCAGCCCAAGAGCGGAGGTCCTCGGAGACGTCGTGTACTCGGAAAGGCCGAGGCATCGAGTCTGGGTCGAAGTGGAGGCTCTTGCAGAGGTCGCACTTTCGGAGGACTCCAGCCAGAGGCTCAGCGTTCTCGACGAGTGCCAGAGCCAGGTAAGCCAAGAGGTCGGTGCAAGAGCCATCGATACAGCTGAGGAAGCCTTCGTTGAGGATGTCCTTCGAGGCGTACAGGAGGGACACGGCCACGAGCAGGTCCGAGGTGATGGCGGGGCCTCCCTGGAACGGAGGCTGCATGACGGTCTTGCCCTTGGAGTCGAGGCTCTGCCAGTCCAGAGACCAAGAGCTGTCCGTGAAGCCACCGGTGAGCAGCGGAGCCAAGCAAGTGAACTGCCAGAGGAAGTCCACGAGGCGCAATCCCGCCAGAGGTCCAGAGGAAGTCCACTGCGTGGGGGCTCGCATCGTCGCCCAGAGGTTGAAGAGCGCCATGCTGAAGCCGAGGTCCAAGTTGCAGAGCCTGCCCAGGTCGTTGAGTGCGGTCTGTGGGAGTCGGCCGTTGAGGGTCGATACGTGATCCATGGAGCCAGCGAAGAGGAGCGAGTTGCTGGTGAGCTGCAGCGGAGCCCAGGTGCACATGGCCGGCACGTCAGGGCTGTTGAGGACTTCGATGAGCTGCACCAGCATCGGCGGTCCCATGTCGAGGACGCCCAGAGCGGCCAGAGGGATGCTGTTCTCGGGGCGCCAGGCGGAGATGTCCAGAGACTGGTCCTTGCCCTGAGCTGCATCGGGCACTGTGGTGTTGATGCGAGCCGCGCTGAGCTGGTCGAGGCAAGGGCCATGCTCTGTCACTGAGACCATCGAGAGCCAGAGCTTGCCGGTCTTGCGGAGGCCTCTTACGTAGGTAAGAGCCACCATGCCCTTGAGGCCACTTGCCGCCACGAGCTGTGCCATCTCGGTCTCGGAGATCTTGCCACCAGAGACGCCCATGTTGACGAGGCTGTGGATGATCAGGAAAGGATGACTGGGAGCTGAGCTTAAACCGAGATGCTGGACGGTGAACAGATTGTGTGAGCCAAGAGCACTGCAATGGAGCAAAAGATCAGGAGACATGCTAAGAGGGAGCCGGACGTAAGCTGAGCTTGCACGTGCATGTGAGCAGAACTGAGGTTGGAGACCATGCAAAACTGTCTGAGATACCGTACAGTGAGCTGTCCAATCATGAGTGCTACGAGCTGAGAAAGGAGGGAGAGGAGCCTCGTACAGAGACTCTGAGCTTCACTTAGGGATCCGATGGAGCAGAGAGAGAGCCGTATCCGAGCGATGCCACCAGACTGTAGGAGCAATGAGCCAGAACTATGAGCGATCCACCCGGATCCAGAGGGAGGGGAGGAGAGCGGGGGAGACGAAGGAAAGAGGGAGCGGGGAGGAGCACAGTCCGATTTGTTTTCCGATCACATGCGGCCAGGAGAGTCGTGGTCTGAGTCGGAGTCTGCCAAAGTGTACTCGAGGCTCTCACGGCGATCGAGTTCGGACTGGGCCAAGTAGAGGAGGACCGCGGAGCTTTTCCAGCCACCAGCCCTGAGGATGAAGGAGAGCGGCTTGCCGGCGCTGAGGTAGTCGGTGGCCATGCCCCGGCGGAAGGAGTGCCACCCGGGATTCTGGAGGCCCATAGCCGAGCAGAGAGCTTTGAACCACGAGGTCGCCTGAGACTGAGAGAAAGGCCATACTCGTTGACGAGGATCGGTGATGTGCCGAGTGTGCTCGCGGAGGACACAGTAGGTGCAGAAAGGGTCACGAGCTTCACCACAAGAGCATCTGCGGACAATTCGAGCCCCATTGGGAGCGTTCTTGCGAGTTCGGAGGACCACGGTGACCTCGGGGTAGGAGAAGATGATCTGTGAGTGCCAGGCCGTCGAGTCTTCGGGGAGGCCACTGCGTCCATCCAACTGGAGGGGGAGGAGCTCGTCCATGACCCGAGCCAGGAGGTTTCTAGCCAGAATGCAGAAGCGGGCCAGAGCCACTCTGCCGATGGAGAGGCACCGGGCCACAAGACGTCGGACTTCAGGATTTCGGAGGCGAGGCATCTCCCTACGAGGGCGGCACTTTGACATCCCACGGAGGAGCTGCTGAAGAGTCGCCTGCGGCATAGCCATCTCTCTGCCGAGAAGGCGGAGGCCGAACTTGGTGTGGCCGAGGTACTCCTTGAAAGTGCCGGGGACGTTGAAGAGGGCGGAGAAACCAAACACGCAGTCTTCGGTGAGGTCGAAAGGATCTCGTAGAGGATGGATGTCGTCCATGAAGGAGCCCCACGCGCTGAGACCCGAGCGGTAGCTCTTCCAGGATTTGAGCACGGAGCGGACTTCGTATCTGAGGCCCACTTCCAAGGAGAGGTGGGAAGGAAAACGCCACTTGATCGGATCGATGAAAGAGAGGTCGGACTTGGAGTCGAGCTCGGCTTTGAGGCTACGGAGTCGTTTCCGGGGCTTTTCCGACCAGAGGGCTGAGCCGTGAGCGTGATCCTCGAGGTTGTAGGCCGGGAGTAGGTGAGAGCAGTCCGAGTGCGCCAAGCGATCCTCGAAGGAGCAGTGGGAGGTCCCTGCGCGGCGGAGAGCAGCCATGTGAGCTTCTTCCTTGAAAAGAGAGTCCATGAGGACGCCGAGGCCCGCAGGGGTGATTGGCCCCCGAGCGGCCGCCACCTCGGTCCAGGTCCAGTGAGGAGGCCTGGCCAAGCGAGCAAACTCTGCAAAGGATGCTGGAGACGATGAGCCTGCTGCGAAGACTGAGACCGGTAGGAACCTCCGAGGACAGGGGTCGATGCCATGTACAGTTGAGGATGTCCGGCGCAAAGTCGTCAGCGAGGAGAGGGTCTGTGGAAACTCTGCGTCCAGTCGCCGGAGAGCACGATCAGGAAGCTCGGCCAGCAGAGGCGCCCTGCCACCAGTCATCAAGTGGAGCTTGGTCGTGAGGCCCTCCGGCAATGAGGGGCATTGATCAACGATGAAGGCCGAGGAAGACGGACTAGGGACCAGGAACTTGAGCATGGTTGAGCCAAAACTTAGGACGAGGAGGGCAGAGACGATTCCTGTGGGAGGGAGAGGAGGAGAGGGAGGGAGCGGGAGACACCAGAGAGAGAGAGAGAGAGAGGGAAAGGGGGAAAAGATCCGAGATAAGGAGCGCAAGGAGCCATCTTTTCACTGGAGCAGGATGAGATCTCGAACTTCGCTAAGTGAGTTCAAAACTGGGAGCCAGCTGAGAGTCAGAGGCACCCTGGAGCCACATATGGGCGCCTTCCCACGAGATGGCAGATCGGAGAGGTTGAGCTTCGAGGGAACCCACCGTAGGTGCGCAGACATGCCGTGGATGGAGATGACGGACCAGATGAGGGAGATGATGGCGTGGATGTCGGCCTTCGAGGAGGAGCCCTTGCGGATGCCACTTAACGAGGACTTGTTGTCGATGAAGAGCAGGAGCACTCTGCCACTGAGGAGTCGTCGGAAAGCAGAGAGGGCGGCCCAAACGGTCAGGGTCTCGTAGGCGAGGATCTGAGTGCGCCGAAAAGCCAGAGCTGACGTGACCTCAGGAGGGATGTGAGCCTGGAACCAGAGCTGGGCGCCATCGATGGAGAGGACCGCCCCACAGCCAGAAGAGCCTTCAGCGTCGGTGTAGAGGACCACTGGAGCCGCACCAGGTTGTCGAGGGACAAGGCGTTGAGCTGAGCTAGGGTCGGAGAGGCGGTCTCTCCACCATCGGAGCTCGTCCAAGGATGCCGAGGACAAAGTACAGGAGCCAGATACCACGTGATCATAGAGGCGGCGGAGGTGAGAGCGAGCCACCTGGCCCCAGAGTGCCCAAGCCGCGAAACTGAGGCGGCCTGCGAGCTTGACTGCGTCACCGTGAGGCAATTGGCGGGACGATATCGAGGAGGAGATGGTCGTCAGCCAGACTTCGAGCTTGCGAGGTTCCACTGTGGCCCTGAGGAACTGGGAACCCGCCTCACCCGCCAAGGAGGTGGAGATACCGAGTACGTCCTGGGTGAGAGCGGCCGGAGGCGTCTTGTCTTCCGCGAGGGTGAATCCCAGCAAAGACACTAGCTCGAGCGCAGAAGAGCGGCCAGACTCGGAGGAGTCGGAGTAGTCTGCCCAGAAGAGGTCGTCCACGTAGCGAGAGCAAGGTAGGACCAAGAAGTGCTGGAGGATGGCTGTCAGAGCACCCCCCAGACGATCCCAGGCATAGACTGCCGAGACCGCCCCGAAGGGCATGGCATACTGGTCCGAGGTCAGGAGGTTGCCGTTTTCGTCCTTGAGGAGGACCCTGCCGAACTGGAGGTGAGCGCCGAGGACTGGGCAGCCTCGGTAAGCAGAGCTGAAGTCGGACTTGAGGAGACTGAGCGGGTGGCCAGTAGCCGTGAGGATGTGGACTACGTCATCGAGGTCGGTGAGCCTGCCCATGCGGATGGCCCTGGTCACCGAGGAAGCTGAGTTCACTTGAGATTCCGCGAAGTCGTCAATGCATCGGAGCTTGAGGCGGCCTTTGGAGTCCAGCTGGGAGACGCCGAATCTGCGAGTGAGTAGCCGATGGTCCAAGGCATCGAGCCGCTGAGGCTTGGACATGCGACCAAGAGCAGCTTCAGCATGAGTCTGGCGGAGGATCTCCAAGTCGAGCTCGGTAAAAGGGCGGGCTGAGTGTCGCTGCTGAGCCGATATGGAGATGTCTGGAGCAGCTGTTGCGAGGTCCTCCTGAGACAAGGTAGCACGCCGAACATGCTTGTGAGGGCATCTGGAGTCCACTGGAATGTCGCCGAGGAGCGGGAAGCCGCGGAGAAGGTCTCGAAGGAGGTCCTTGTCGTGCCAGCCGATTTGCTCGAGGCACCAAGCTAAGAGTGCGGGGTGGGAACCCAAAGAGCCCGCGGAGTTGAGAACTGACCGAACGTGAGCAGGAGCCTCGGCCAGCATGACGTCTGAGGTCTCTCTGAGTTCGGCTGACTTCGCCCGGAGGAGGTCCATGTTGGCAGATCGGAGGCTTGATGCATCTGGAGGTCGTAGGCTGGCCAAGCGGTGCGCCGTCTTGCGGACAGACGGAGGGGAAGGAGATGGAGCGGTGATGCGAGAAAACTGGCGGTGAGCCTCAGAAAGGTGGGACTGATGAGCTTCAGTGACGTCCCGCTGATGGGGAGGAGGAATCGGGACCGACAAAACTGGATCGAGCAAAACACGAGAGGTGGGAGCTTGAGCTGGAGCAAGGTGGGAGGACGAGGAGGAGGAAGAGGATGAGCGAGATGAGCGAGGTGATGAAGGAGGGGAGTCAACACTGGGGCCTAAAGAGGCTGTGTTGGACATTAACGCCGAGTCCCCCCCGAGGACTGTGGGACCAAGGAGTTGAGGACGGCTGTAGGATCGAGCTCGGTGGGAGCAGGCCTGGGGAAGTCAGGACGTGAGGAGAGGTTGAACACTCTGGTGAGAGGACGGAGCACATGAGCCACCACTGGAGGACTGAAAGCATTGCCAGTGGCCTGAGTCTGATCGAGCACCAAAGAGGACTGAGGGTCGGCAGGGAGGGCTGAGGCACCTCGAGGAAAGCCAAGAGCTGCGTCTCGCTCTGCACCATTGAGTGGCCGGAGGACGCTGTCACCGCCTCCGAGGTGGATCCACTTGGCGAGGTCTGCTCGAGCCTCGATGCACTTGGAGCCCGTGTCGCGGAGCTCCTTGGTAGAGATGTTGACCGAGCGTCGGAGCCACGAAGATACCTGAGCAAGTGAGGCTTTGTCCGCCGACGCCAAGTAGACGAGGCCCTTGATCTGGTAGGAGTGCAGAGGAAGCCGTGGAAAAGACTTCTGATCGTCGGAGAGCTCGGGAGGCTGGCCCTGAGGGAAACCTCGAGTGAAGGTGCAGAACCGGAGGTCGGGCTGAGACTCGCCACTGGGGAATTCCCAAAGAGGGCGCCATCCGTCGTCGAGGATTGAGCGAGTGTCCATCTGGACTGGAGCCATGTCCACGTGAGGCAGATTTGTCCAGAAGAGGCGGTCGCGGTCACAGTGGGCGACCAACGAGGCCTTGCCCAAGAAGGGCTGCACGCCGAGGCAGCGGTCAATGAGGAGCTTGCAGGCAGAGGTCCATGGGCTTGCATCCATGAGGACGTTCTCGGCGAGGAAAACCACTTGAACATGAGGAAGACGTGCGTTGAGGATGGCCAGGATGAGCGGGAAGACCACGATCTTGCGGGATTCAGGGTCGAGAGTGCCTCGAGCTACTGACTTGGCTCTAGAGAATCCCACGCATGGAGAGCCTCCGGCAATCAGGATGAGAGCCAGCTTGGAGAACTTGGAGAGCCAAGACACGAAGCGGTCAGGGTTCGCGATGAGGGCCAATGCTGAGCCAATGGCGCCATCCAGATCGGGCACACTTGAGAGGGCGCTCTGAGCGTGCAGTCGATGGTATTCGAGGACGGATCTGCACCTGGCTGAGGTCTCGAAGAAAACCGTAAACATGCTGAGAGCCCTGAGGTTGACGCTGTTGAGCTCGAGGGCGTGGCCGAGGCCATCCATGCCGGAGAAAAGATCCAAGACCAAGTGGAGCACGGAGCCTGGCGACTTGGGGAGCGGAAAAGATGCCGACGTTGAGGAAGAGCCTGGAGCTGGTCCGGGAACTGATGCTGGAGGAGGTGAGGCGACAGGACGAGGAGCTGAGGGGAGACTAGGGTGAGGTGAAGACGGAGGAGGAGGGAAAGGATTGGAGGCTCCGAAAGGAGCGGGAGANAAAACTGAGGCCGAAGGAGATCCTGACTCCACAGGCAGGGCCTCAACCTGCCTGTGAGGTGCGGTGAGTCACTCCTGAGGTCGAGCTGAGCCTTTGTAGTTGGAGAGTGCTGACTCGTAGCGCTTGAGGAACTGAGGCTGAGCGGTGTCCAAATGAGTGAACTTGCAGCCCTGGCGAGTGCAGGACTTGCCCTGAGCTGGATGGTGAAAGAAGCAGATGCTCTCCGAGGTCGTGGAGGTAGGTCTGGCGGAGGTCTTGGCCGCGGGAGCTTTCACCCGGGGCTGCAGGTTGATGGGGGCANCTACCCGAGGCCGCTTCGGAGGAGGTGTATCCTCGGAGCTGCGCTTGTCGTCCAAGCGGCGTTTACGAGCCTCTGGAGTCTCGCGGGGAGGCCGATCCCGAAGTGCTTGGTCACGAGGCCTCGGCTCTTTGATCTCGAGCTCGGTCACGATGGAATCGTTGAGCTCGTAGAGGAAGGAGTTGATGGAGCGTGAGCCGTCCTCTTTGACGTGGCTGAGGATCTTGGCCTGGAGACGTCGATGGTACTTGAGCATGAAGGTCAAGGTGTGATCCGCAGCGAGCTGTAGTAGGAGGGACTCGTGGACGTAGACCACCGAGAGATCGCAGATGCCCACTGCGGCGTGAGAGAGCCAGAAACACTTGAGGCAGGCCATGCATCGGGAAGAGTTTCTGCCGTCCCTGAGGTCGTTTCTCCAGGAGCGTGTGAGCGCTTCCTGCTCGTTGCGGTGGAGGTCCATGCCCACCCAAGGAGGGATGAAGTCCTCCAAGTAGCCGTCGGCGAGGAAACAGGAGCGGGCACTGGGGTACCGAAGCTGAGCTTTGACATACAGGGAGTTCAACTTGTTGAGCTTCTTGAGAGGTAGGAACCATTGGGCAGTGAGGCCGCGGAGTTCCTTTCGTCTGAGCCAAGCGGGTAGGTCCACTGAGGAGTCGTACTCGTCGTCAGAGTTGACATCGCTCTTGAGGCCGTCACGGTCAGGCTTGCGGAGAGCGGTGGACAGCCCTTGAGAGAGCTTCTGCATCGATTGAGCCATGAGCTGGACGTCCTTGGAGAAGTCGATAGTGCCCTGAGGACGCCCAGGGGCCCCGCCTGCTGGATGAACTTGGGGAAGAAGAGCACTGGCATCATCTTCGCGAGCACGTTGATGGAGGCGGCGTACGATGTGGAGGGCCACCGCGTTTGTCTTGAGGTCGGGCTCCAGAGAGCTGGCATCGGAACCCCAATGAACCAGGAGGCACGCGAGGTCGTAGGTGCACAGGAAGCCAGGGTTCCAGATGGCGAGGCTCACCAGGCGGTAGATGACTCGAGAGACTGGGAACTGAGGCCCATCGTTGATGCCCTTGAGGATGGCCCACTGCATGAAGGAGTCGTGCGTGAGGCGGTTGAACTCCACAGAGCCTTGATCATGGATGAGGTCGAAGAGGTCGCGGCCCTCTGGTGCTTTGTCCGAGGAGACCTCCAAGTCAGATGCCCCAAACGGAGTTGCAGGTCCGCGAGGAGCGCCAGCGCCAGGGCGTGCCGAAGGTCTCGGAGGCGTCTCGGCGATACCGAGGCCCCCGCCCAAAGCATCTCGAGCAGCGTTTCCGACCAGAGCTGCGACTTCACCTTCGCCGANACGGAGGTCAGGGCGAGCCTCTCCTTCTGCCATGGGGTCACAGGAGAGGGAGCAGAAGAAAACACAACAAAAACCCAAGGAGAACCGCAGGGANGAGCCCNAAAGGGAAACAAAGAGAAAGAACAAAGAAAAGGAACAGAAGAGACNTTGAGCCAAANTTGGCATACGTCGAAGGAAACTGATCAGAGGTTGAGGGATCTGAGAGTCTGAAGCTGGATCTTGACTTGAGGGATCTTTCAAACTTGGTCAGAGGCTGAGGGATCTGAAAGTCTAAGGCTTGATCTTGACTTGAGGGATCTGCATTCATGCCATGAGGAAGGAGGATCACGGAGAGGAGGAGGATGAGGTGATCTGAACAACTCAGCTGGGATCCAGAGAAAAGCAGAGAT
>JGI24539J26755_10001651_pt1 | contig 10284 bp, 12 predicted proteins | sample NorSeaMetagenome_2_FD_26755 | JGI IMG/M metagenome (IMG submission 26755)
TCGGAACATAAACAAATTCATCTAAACCATTCCATTTCTCTTAACAGTGATTTGGAATTAGTAACGAAAGTCTATGCTAATGAATATCATCGGTCATGGAACAAATTCGATGGTTCATCGATGGGCCAAAAGTACAGGATGTGTTGCGTGAGTCGGCGTCTTACACAAGCGCTTATCGAGTGCTTCAGGGCTTACAGGATTCTGAAGTAGGCGACTACTCTGACCTGACTATCGACGTCACTGATAATGACCGTGAGTATACTTCTCAAGGTATTCAGTTCGATTTAAATCAGAGCCTTGACCTTTTAGGGGTCGAGCACAAGATTAAAATTGGTTTACGTTATCACGAAGATGATGTCCGGCGTCGTCACCAAACGCGCAGTTATTTGATGACCTCAGGCACTATGATTTCTGACGACATTGCTAGGCCATTCAAAACCAATAACTATGCTCAAACTGAGGCAGTCGCTGTATCGATTTCTGACGATATCGCTTGGTCAGGATGGATTTTTAATGTTGGTGTCCGGCATGAGGATATCAAAGGTAGTGTCGATGACAAGTTACTGGGGACACTCGCAGAGAATAGTCAATCGATTACCGCACCAGGGTTTGGTGTATACCGTCAAGTCACAGATAATATTGGTGTGTTAGCTGGAATTTATGTGGGTTTCTCACCCTCAGGTCCAGGGAAATCTGGTGCTGAATCAGAAGAGAGCATTAATGTTGAATACGGTATCCGTTATTCCTCGACGGATTTGTCGGCGGAATTAATTGCCTTTGAAAGTGATTACGACAATCTTTTGGGCAGGTGCAGAGCTTCAGATGCTGATTGTCAGGTGGGGCAGGAATTTAGCGGTGGAAATGTCGAAGTCAGTGGTATTGAAGTGACAGGGCAGGGGCAATATGACCTAACGGATGCTATTATTTTAACCTCTCAATTCAATTACACCTATTCTGAATCTAAATTCAAAGCGTCCTTTTTCTCCCAGTTCTCTCAATGGGGTCTTGTAGAAAAAGGTGATGAACTACCTTACGTCCCCAAGCATGCAGGTCGATGGCAAATTGGTCTTGAAAGTGATCAATGGGCTCTTGATATGGCAGTGAAGTATCAGCATGGAATGCGTGAAACACCTGGGATGGGTGACATTGAAGAAGGCTTGCATACGGACAATATAACGACGATTGACGTCTCTGCAACCTGGTTTATCAATGATGATATTGATGTGAAGTTGTTGGCTAGAAACCTAGCTGATGATTCATCAATTGTCTCACATCGACCCTATGGTGCTAGACCCAATTTACCTCGGACCTTACTTGCACAGATCAAGTACCGATTTTAGGTTACTAGGAGATTATGGTGCTTGAGTTGTTAACCGCTCCCGCTGAAAAATTCATAGACCCCTCTGAAAGGGTCTTTTGGGGTTATCTGCTTAGTGCCTTGGTAATAGCGTCAGTTGTTGTTGCCTATCAAGAGCGGCGGTTCAACCCCTTAGACCAGCTCCGCCGCCTGTTTAATCCAAAGTACTGGTTGTCGAGCTCTAGCCTGTATGACATCTTCCTTTTGATTTTCAACACCATAATGCGGCTAACGCTTATCATTCCTTTCTTTGGTAGTCATGTAGTGGTTACTGTTTTGGTGGGCGGGTTCTTGCAAGAACATATTGGAGATGCGCCGGACTTAAATCTGGGTTGGTTCTGGATCGCGACTATTTTCAGTGTCTCCTTCTTGATTTTGGATGATCTAAGTAGGTTCATACTACATTTTTGTATGCATCGCTTTGAATTTCTGTGGTATTTCCATAAAACCCACCACAGCGCCACTGTTTTGACGCCCTTAACTATTTTCCGAGTGCATCCCGTTGAGCATATTCTGTACTTCAGTCGAAGATTACTCGTCTTTGGGTTTGTAACGGGGGTTTTTATTTGGCTATTCTCCCACCGACTTACTGGATTACAGATTCTCGGTGTTGATATGTTCGGCGTCATGTTCAACTTCGCGGCTGCTAACTTACGCCATTCACATATCTGGATTTCATTTGGTCGTTTAGAGCGGGTTTTTATAAGTCCGGCACAGCATCAGATTCATCATAGTGTTGGGAATAGTAATGCTAATCTTGGGAGCATTTTCTCTGTTTGGGATGGATTACTAGGGACTCGCACTTACTCAGGTCAGAAACGGGAGTTAGAATTTGGGCTAGGGCCGGAGGAGCATGAGTCTCAAGAAAAAGAGACAGCTGGATTGGCAGGATCTGTACGTCCTTCACTGACCTAAATAGTTAGTTCTTGGGTGGATTGTGCTTGCTGGTCCAAGGGCGCCTTATATCTTCCCTGATAACGTCAAAATTTCCTGTCTTACGGTCTTCTAAGTAATGATCCAGCGTCACCTCTACCATTGGAAATGCAAGTTTATCCCAAGGGATATCATCTTCATCAAACAAGGCTACTTCTGAGGATTCAGAGGTAGGCCCGAAAACAGGCGCTTCCAGCTCAGCGCGGTAAAAAATATAAACTTGATGAATCTGTGGAATATCGAAGATCGCATAAAGCTCGGGATTGATTACCGTAGCTAATGATTCTTCAGCGCATTCTCTGAGAGCACCTTCTAGTGTCGACTCGCCATTTTCCAAAAACCCTGCGGGCAGTGTCCAATAACCAATTCTTGGTTCAATGGATCNTTTACACAATAGAATTTGATTATTGTAAATAGGCAAGATACCGGCAATAACGCGAGGATTTTGATAGTGAATTTCTGCGCAAGATTCACAAACATAGCGAAGTCTATTGTCGCCTTCAGGTATTTTTTGGGTAACAGAGCTACCGCAGCTGGAACAAAAGTTCATGAAACTCTCAGAAATTAACGTAGACTGCGTATAATGCCTAAATGCTAACAACTATTGCAAATCGCTTGATTCAATTTCCGTTAAAAAAACGGCAGCCTCATGCAAATAAGGCTCAAAATACTGCTGCNGTTCTTGTTATTTTACACGGAGAGGACAGCGATCCTAAGATTGTTCTCACTCAGCGCGCNTTTCATCTCAAAAGCCATGCCGGTGAGGTGGCATTTCCTGGCGGCATGTGGGATAACGGGGATGANAATTTACTGCAGACAGCACTCAGAGAGGCAAATGAAGAGATAGGACTTAATCCGAGTTCAGTAATACCGGTCGCCACATTGCCCTCAGCGTCACCCAAGCGAAAAGAGGTCANTGTTACACCATTTGTGGCGATTGGCTCAGGTGACTTAGAGCTTGCCGCTGATGCATCTGAAACAGCGGCTATTTTCAATGCGCCATTAAAGATTTTCATGGATCTAGATCAGTATAAGTATTTTGAATTTAACGCAGAGGTTGAGAATGGCGGTGGAGTGATACGATTGCCATATCTAACGTATAACGNCTATAAAATTTGGGGGTTCACTCTAAAGGTGATCACCGATTTACTCAATTCGACATTAGATGCAGGTATTGAACTTAAATATCCACAGCATGCCAGTACGATGAAAGAAAAATAAAAGGTGGCATAGATGATTTATCAAATCGGTGAAGATACCCCTCAAATACACGACAGCGTTTTTGTCGCGGCTAGTGCCGATGTCATGGGTAAAGTTGTTCTAAAGGAGCAGTCGAGCGTCTGGTTTAACGCGGTGATTCGTGGTGATTGCGATATTATTGAAGTCGGAAAGCGAAGTAATGTACAAGATGGCGCTGTATTGCATGCAGATCCGGGCCAGCCGTTGAAAATTGGTGAAGATGTAACCATCGGTCATCAAGCAATGGTGCATTGTCGGGAGATTGGCGATCGCACACTGGTTGGAATTCAGGCGGTCATTTTAGATGGCGCGATTGTTGGAAGTGATTGCCTAATTGGTGCCAATGCGCTGGTTAAAGCTGGAGCAGTTATTCCAGATGGGTCTATGGTAGTGGGCTCTCCCGGAAAGATCATCAGGCAGACCGATGAAAATATGCGTGCGTTTTTATTAGCTGGAGCCTCTATGTATGTCCAAAAGGCGGCGAACATGCATTCTGATTTGAGAGAAATGAAGCGATGACATCGGAGTCACAAGTTACCTCGCCGTGCTCGTCTATATGCTCTCTTAATGAAGATGATGTATGTATCGGTTGCCACAGGACTAGTAGCGAAATTCGAGATTGGCGGCATATGCTGGGGAGTCAAAAGCGCGAAGTACTGAGGCTTTGCAGCCAGCGTAGCCAGGCGGATGATACGCCGCAATGACGTGTGTCGCAGGTTCTTANTCGTCAGGCTGTTCCGGTTTTTTCATACAGGAAACACACACTTTCTTAACCATAGTCCCGCTGATTTCTTCAGTTTCAAATCGGTAACCGGCCACGATGAAACTGACGTTACCATCTGGAATACTCTCAAGTTGCTCAAAAACAATGCCATTCAAGGTTTTAGGGCCATTAGTGGGAAGGTCCCAGCCGGTTGCCTTGTTGATTTCGCGCATAGTGGCAGCCCCATCAATTAGATAACTACCATCCTCTCGGGCGATTACTTCATCATCGTTATCGGCGGTGTTAGTGGTAAAGTCGCCGACAATTTCCTCGAGGATATCTTCCAGCGTGACCAGCCCCTGCATTTCACCGTATTCATCGACCACGATGGCAAAACGTTTTTTAGAATTTTTAAAGTTAAGTAACTGGTTAGTCAGGGTTGTCGTCTCAGGGATAAAGTAGGGATCTTCAGCAAAATACTTAATGGCTTCATGCGTAATATTACCTGAGCGAAAAAGTTGATTTGCAGTGCGGCCATGAAAAACNCCGATAATATTATTTATATCGCCCTTATAAATCGGCTGACGAGAATATTCAGAGTCCAGTATTGACGTGGTTAAGAGGTCAATACTATCGTCTAGATCGAGACCTTTAACTTCATTCCTTGGAATCATAATATCTTCGACNGTCACATTTTCTAGGTCAAGAATTCCTTTGAGCATTCCCTGGTGACTAATTGATAGTTTATGACCCGAGAGATCAACCAGTGACTTAAGCTCCTCGGAATCTAAGCCGTCATCTCGATCTTTGTTAGGGTCAAAGCCAAGTAGTGATACAACGGCATTGGTTAGTTTGTTAACCATCCATACCAGTGGCGAGAGCAACTGTAATAATGGCTTCAAGACATGACTGGCTTTAAAGGCAAACCACTCAGGATTTTGGGCGGCGATAGTTTTTGGTGTGACTTCAGAAAAAACTAGTACCATGATGGTTAGAGACGCCGTTGCGACCCAGGGAGCGGCTGCTTCACCGACGTAAATTATGGCCAGCATATTGGCAATAATGGCCGCCAAAATATTGACCGCGTTGTTGCCGATCAGAATAAGGCCGATCAATCGATCGGGTTTGGCCAATAATTTCGCTGCTCGCCTAGCACCGGCACTCTTTTTGCGCTGGTGGCGGAGACGATATCGATTGAGAGCCATCATTCCGGTTTCTGATCCGGAGAAAAAAGCCGAGAGTACCAAGAGAATTGCAAGCGCTGCCCAAAGTACTAAGGGATCTGAACCGTCCAAGACTAACTTCCATCGNTAATAAGGTTGGATATGTTGAATCACTTGGCCGCTTTTGGCAACTNGCAATTTAGCATTAGAGGCTGAAATATCATCTGAGAATAAATTCGAGCACGATTTTACTGCCTACATAGCCCATCAGAATGGCGACAAAACCTACCCAACTCCAACTTATTGCCTTGATCCCCCGCCAGCCTCTGCTATGCCTTCCCCAGAGAAGTACGGCGTAGACCAGCCAAGCAACGATNCTGAGAGTCACTTTGTGCAGTAGTTTTTGATCAAATAGATCTTCATAGTAAAGAAAACCGCTGATCAAGGAGAGCGTTAACATTATTTCACCAGCCAAAATTAACTCAAAAAGAAAATCTTCCATTGTCTGAAGCGGCGGAAATGTGCGCATTAAAAGGTTTTGTTTCTTGTGTTTCAGCTGCCAATTTTGATAGCCGGTCAGCAGTGCATGCAGCGCAGCAATTGCTAGCAGNCTATAGGCGAGTATTGATATCACTATATGACTCTGGATATAGGGCGACATCAGCGCGGCTGGCTTAGTGCTAGGAGTCTCTAAGGCAGCGATCAAACTCAATGCTGAAATGGGGAAAAGTAGGAGATACATGCTGTGCAGAGGCTTCTTTCTGCCGCTAACAAACACCACGAGATTAATGACAAAGGCGATTAAAACAAAAATTCTAAATAAACTCAGATCCAGACCATCGGCAACAAAGACTAACTGTACGGTGCTTAACCCATGCAGGACGATTGCACCACCAGCTAATGTCTGTAGCATTGAAGTGTTAACATTAGGTTGTTTTAGCAGCTTAGTTAAAAGGTAACAAAATCCTCCTACATAGAGGATAACAGCGGCAAAACCAGTGATTGAAGTAAACATGATTATAAAAAGTATTAAAACCTAACATGAGTGTGGCATATTCATGGCTTGGGGTGAAGAGGCCCGCGTAATTATTGTTATAATGCGGTTTGATAGAAATTAATTAGGAATGTCCAGCATGGCAATGTTTGAAAGTTTAAGCGATCGTCTTACGCTAAGTTTGAAGAAAATATCNGGAAAAGCCAGTCTCAGTGAGAAAAATATTCAAGAGACATTGCGCGAAGTGCGCATGGCTCTGCTGGAGGCAGATGTTGCGCTGCCTGTGGTAAAGAGCTTTGTTGAGCAAGTCAAAATCCGAGCTTTAGGCCGTGAGGTCAGTAGCAGCCTTAATCCTGGGCAGCAATTTCTAAAAGTCGTCCAAGCTGAGCTTGAAGCGGTAATGGGAGAGAAAAATGAATCTCTCAATTTAGCAGTGCAGCCGCCGGCAGTCGTAATGATGGCAGGTTTGCAAGGAGCNGGTAAGACAACGTCAGTGGCCAAGCTGTCTCGCTACTTAAATGAGCGAGAAAAGAAAAAAATCATGGTGGTGTCAGCGGATGTCTACCGTCCTGCGGCCATAGAACAACTGAAAACATTGGCGACGGAAGTCAATGCGGTGTTCTTCCCGAGCCAGGAAGATCAGACGCCCGTCGATATTGTGACTGCGGCTATTGCAGCGGCAAAAATGCAGTTTATGGATGTGCTGATTATTGATACCGCCGGACGACTGCATGTAGACAGCGAGATGATGTCTGAAATTAAACAGATTCATGCGGTGGCAAATCCGGTTGAAACACTGTTTGTGATCGATGCGATGATTGGTCAGGATGCTGTCAATACAGCAAAAGCATTTAATGAATCACTGCCGCTAACGGGTATTATATTGACGAAAGTTGATGGTGACGCGCGCGGTGGTGCGGCATTGTCGGTGAGGCAAATTACTGGAAAGCCGATAAAGTTTCTAGGGATTGGAGAAAAAACTGACGCACTAGAACCATTTCATCCTGAAAGAATCGCATCACGTATTCTTGGTATGGGCGATGTGCTGTCTTTGATTGAAGACGTGGAACGAAAGGTTGATAAAAAGAAGGCTGAAAAGCTTGCTCAAAAAGTGGTTAAAGGGAAAAGGTTTGATTTGGAAGATCTGCGCGACCAGTTACAGCAGATGAAAAACTTGGGTGGTATGGCAGGGATGATGGATAAACTGCCGGGTATGGGCAATATGGTGCAGATGGCTCAGCAGAATCAAGCGAGTAGTCAGTTTGATCGGATGGAGTGCATTATCAATTCTATGACACCAAAAGAGAGAAAAAATCCGGATCTTTTGAATGGTTCGCGAAAACGTCGAATTACCCTCGGGTCGGGGACGAGCATACAAGATCTAAATCGCTTGCTTAAACAGCATAAGCAAATGAGCAAGATGATGAAAAAAATGAAAGGAAAAGGGATGCAAAACATGATGCGTGGCATGGGCGGTATGATGCAGCCTGGTGAAGGAATGCCCCCGGGCGGCTTGCCTAAGTTCTAGTGCCCTGCAGGAGGTACTCACCTACGCTAACCAGCCATCTTCTGGCAGCGATTATTTTCCACTAAATTAGTTTCATTTTTAAAGGTTTTGGCGTACCATACCGCGCTTTCCGAGATAGCCACGCTGTCATCTCGGGGCATGAACAAAAAAGCATCGGGTTTGGCGATAATGCCTCTCGAACACAGGATTTTNCAGATGGTTACAATTAGATTGGCTCGTGGCGGCGCAAAAAAACGCCCTTTTTATCACATAACAGTCTCAGACTCGCGTAAGGCACGTGATGCTCGATATATTGAGCGTATAGGATTCTTTAATCCGGTTGCTCGTGGAGCAGAAGAGCGTCTGCGTGTTGATTTAGAGCGCGCTACATACTGGCAGGGCCAGGGCGCACAGGTCAGTGATCGCGTTTCAGCGCTACTCAAAGAGGCTGCCAAAACAGCGGCTTAGTGGGTTAGGATATGCCTAAAACTAGCACTACAAGTATTCCGGAAATGCTAGTAGTGGGCCGTATAACCACTGTCTTTGGTGTTCGTGGATGGCTCAAGGTGTTCTCGTATACTGAAAATATTGAGACGCTATTTGATTACCAGCCCTGGTGGATTAACCTACCTAGCGGGCTGACAAAGCTGGTTGCGGATGACTTTAAAAGACACGGTGATGGTTTGATAGTGCATCTGAAAGGGGTGGATGACCGAGATATCGCCAGAGATTGGTGCCAACAAGATATTTTGGTCGAAAAAGGCTCTTTCCCAGTGTTAACGAGTACTGACTTCTACTGGCATCAGCTAGTAGGTCTTCAGGTGTTTAGCCAGGAGCAGGATGTTGAGCAGCGGCTAGGCGTCGTTGAGTCTCTGCTGGAGACGGGTGCCAATGATGTGCTAGTAGTCAAAGGTGACAGGGATAGCATTGACAGAGAGGAACGTCTGATACCCTACTCAGATGAGTTTGTGTTAAAAGTAAACCTCCCTAATCACAGAATTGACGTTGTCTGGGACCCAAAGTTTTAGGCGAAACGGATCGGTTAACAGAGGTGAAAATTAATGAAAATAGCATTGATTACCCTGTTTCCAAATATGTTTGAAGCGATCACTGAGCATGGTATCAGTGGGCGTGCGGTAAAAAATGGGTTAGTTGAAATAGCCTGTTTTAATCCGAGAGATTTTACTGAAGATCGGCATCGTACCGTAGATGATAGGCCTTATGGTGGCGGACCCGGCATGGTTATGCTAATTGAGCCTTTACGTAAGGCGATTACTGCTGCGCGAGAATGGATTGATCAGGACGTTACTGTGGTGTATTTATCGCCCCAAGGCCAGTTACTCAAGCAAGCTTCGGTGAATGAATTTTCTAANAAGGAAAATCTCATTTTGATTGCCGGTCGTTATGAAGGTATCGATGAACGGTTAATCAATCTGGAGGTGGACGAGGAATGGTCTATCGGGGATTACGTGCTCAGTGGTGGAGAGTTGCCAGCGATGGTACTTGTAGATGCACTGATTAGACAAAAACCCGGCGCTCTTGGCCATCAGGAATCAGCCGAGCAAGATTCGTTTGCTAAGGGCCTGCTAGACTGCCCTCATTATACCCGCCCCGAGGTGTGTGGCGAAGAGAGCGTACCTGCAGTTTTACTGTCTGGGAACCATCAAAATATTAAACGCTGGCGTATGCGACAAGCCCTGTTGCGAACGCAGTTAAGAAGACCAGATTTACTGGATGGCTTGGAGCTTGATGAAGAGCAACAGGCGATACTTAAAGAGAGTAGTACTGCGCTGACAGATGATGGCAAAGGATAGTGTTCATCCTCTCTGTACAGAGCTCTAAATCAGGTGGCTTACCACCAACCAATGAAAATTGAGGAGCAATAAATGTCAAATAAAACATCGATCATAGCTGCAATTGAAAAAGAGCAGATGAGTAAAGAGATTCCAGANTTTAGTCCTGGAGATACTGTTGTAGTGCAGGTCAAAGTTAAAGAGGGTGCTCGAGAGCGACTTCAGGCGTTTGAGGGTGTTGTTTTAGCGAAACGCAATCGTCAACTAAATTCAGCCTTCACTGTTAGAAAAATTTCTAATGGAATCGGAGTAGAGCGTACCTTCCAAACGTATAGTCCTCTGGTTGATAGCATAGAAGTGAAGCGTCGCGGAGCAGTTCGTCGGGCTAAGCTTTATTATCTTCGTGATCGTTCTGGTCGTTCGGCGAGAATTAAAGAAAAGCTCGGTTAAAGAGGTATAGTTCAGAAAGCGGCCTCATGGGCCGCTTTTTTGTATGTGTTTCTCTCATCTATCTACCCTTAACCCTCCTCTTTATAATTTCTGATACTCGATTACTCACGTTGTTCTGAAAAATTATCCTGCTATAGCAGGATAA
>JGI24539J26755_10001654_pt1 | contig 10277 bp, 10 predicted proteins | sample NorSeaMetagenome_2_FD_26755 | JGI IMG/M metagenome (IMG submission 26755)
TGGACAAAAGTTGCAGTCAATATAGGTTTAAAACAACTTGCCAGCAGTATAATGGATGTTGGTCTTGGCTATGAAGCTATTACAATTCGTTCCTCTGACCACGCTGAGGGTATTGCATCTTTCCTAGAAAAACGTAAGCCAAGCTATGGTATAAAAAAATAAATTAGTGGTGCTTATTTAATTTTAATGCTATTAATATATAGTTTTTAGAATACTATTTATTAAAAATGAGGAAACAGATGTCTAAAACTTTTAAAAAACTAGTTGCAAATAAATACACTAAGGATTTTCGTAATGCTGGTGAGGTAATTGAGGTTAGTTTGGAACAGCCTGGAGCAAGGCAAATATTAATGCGTAACCACTTTGGTGGTGTAAATGCTTCAGATATAAATATTAGTGGTGGAGTATATTTTTCTGACGGATCGTTTCCATTCGACCTTGGATGCGAATCTATTGGTGAAGTCGTTGCTATCGGTGAAGATGTTACTGAGTTTTCTGTAGGCGATAGTATTGTTTCACCTTGGCTTGGGAGCGCTTATACTGAAATGCTCTGTCGAAGTGTTGATGAAGGTGAATTTGTTAAAGTTCCTAGATGTACCCCAGCATATATGGGTGCAGCTGTTGCCGGTCTTACTGCATCAATTGGTCTCAAAGAAGCTGGAGAAATGGGCACAGGAGAAACTATTTTAATCACTGGTGCTGCTGGTGGTGTAGGTAACTGGTGTGTGCAAATTGCAAAACTAGCCGGTAACCATGTTATTGGAACATGTAGTTCTGAAGAAAAGGCTAAGGAATTAAAAAGACTGGGCTGTGATAGGGTTATTGTTTACACGAAAGAAAATTTAGGTGAGATATTGTCTTCAGAATATCCTGATGGAATAAATTTGATTTTTGAGCAGATTGGAACAGATACTTTTGACACATGTGTTGATAATTTAGCAACAAGAGGGCGTTTATTAATTTGCGGGTTTGTTTCTGAGTATAAGGGTGATCCGCAAGAGGTTCTTGCCCCAAGAATTTATCACAAACTATTATGGAAGTCTGCTCAACTTAGGGCATTTTTATACAAAGATTGGCCAGACAAAGTATCTAGTCATATTAAAGAACTAGTTCACTTAGTTGATAACGGAAAGATTGACCCATTGGTCGACAGCACCCTTTTTAAAGGGGTTGATAGCTGTGTAGATGCTGTAGAATATTTACATAGCGGTAAAAACATTGGTAAAGTTGTAGTTACATATTAATTGGGGAGTTATGATGCCAAACGGAAAAATACAAAAAATTTCAGAGAGATCACCTTTTGAAAGCTACGAGGATATTTTAAATAACGATACAGTCCCTTCGCCCGATTATCTTAAGGAGGGACCTAACCCCGACATTAAGTCTGATCCAATTTCTGCGTCTCGTTACCATGATCAGGATTTTTTTAACAAAGAGGTTAAGTATGTTTGGCCTAAAATTTGGCAATGGGTCTGTAGAGAGGAAGATATTCCAAATATTGGGGATCACCATATTTTTAATAATGTTGGTAAATCGTTGATAATCGTAAGAACTAAAGAAAAAGAAATTAAAGCTTTAGTGAATTCCTGCCTTCATAGAGGGCGTCAGATTCTGGCTGATGATGGCAACCTTGATGAGTTTCGGTGCGCATTTCATGGCTTATCCTGGAATTTTGATGGAACTTTTAAAGAAAATCCTTTTGGTTGGGATTGCCCCCAGTGGAATGGCGGTGCACCGGATCTTCCGGAGGCTAAGGTTGAACTGTGGGGTGGGTTTGTATTTGTAAATATGGATTTAGATGCGGCTCCCTTGTCAACTGTTTTAGGCCCAATGTCTGCTCATTTTGAAAGATATGATCTTGCAAACAGATATAAAGCCGCACACATATCAAAGAAAATTAATGCTAATTGGAAATTAAGTACCGAAGCCTTTATGGAAAGCCATCACGTTCTTGGTACACATCCGCAAGGTCTTCCTATGACGGGTGATATTAATAGCCAATATGATACTTGGAATGATTATGTTGGAAGACAATTATCAGCTCATACTGTAAAGAGCCCTCATATTAAGCATGATATTTCTGAACAAGAAATTTTTAATGCATTCACTGGTTTTGATCATGATTTAGAAAAAAATCCTGAGATGCGGGTTCCAGAAGGTGTAACTGCAAGAACTTTTACTGCACAAATGTTTAGAGATAATTTATTTAATGAAACTGGCAATGATTATAGTCATGCAGGTGATGCTGAGATGGTTGACTCTCTTATATATAATGTCTTTCCTAACTATAGTATTTGGGCGGGTATGACATTTAATACTATTTATCGTTTTAGGCCAAATGGACTTGATCCGAATACTTCAATTATGGATATTGTTTTGCTAAAACCCATCCCAAAGGATGGTCCTCGCCCAGAACCAGCGAGCATTAAGTATCTCGATTTCCATGAGCCTGTAACGGATGCATCTGATGAACTTGGCGCAGGCCTTGCCATGGTTTTTGAGCAAGATGCAATTAATTTGCCTTATGTGCATGATGGTTTAAGGGCTAGTGGTACACAAAAAGTTGAATTTTCTAACTATATGGAAAAAAGATTAAGGATGCATCATATTATGCATGACAGACTTATAGAAGAAGGCGAGTCAAAAGAGGGCTAGTAATTTTAAAATTAAATAGTATCTTCTATGTTAACTTGAATTGGAGATAGCTATGGAAAAAACTGAAATTATTATTACGGCAGTATTTGATTTTCCCCCTGAAAATATAGATAAAATTATTGAAACATCGAAAGATTTAATTGATGGAGCTCTTGATGAGGTGGGATGTCAGGCTTACAGCTGGACCCTAGACCCTTATAAGCCAGGCCGCATATGGGTTATGGAAAGGTGGGAGACTGAACAGTCTTTAAAAGATCACTTTGATAGTAACTGGTATAAAGATATGAGCGCAAATCTTAATGCTTCTGGTTTATTGGGTGGCGATGCTTTGAAATATAAGATTAGCAAACAAGAGCCCGTTTATGATGAAACAGGTGTTCCTAGAGCTGACTTTTTTAGTAAGGATTAAATTATGAGTGATAAAGAAGAAATTAGAAATTTAGTAGAAAAATATGCCGATGCTGTTTGTCGTCGCGATGAAACTGATTGGTCATCCACATGGCATGATAATGCCATATGGAACCTTGGAAGTATTCCTCCAGTTGAAGGTAGGGATGCTATTGTAGCTCTTTGGGTTCAAGCTATGGCAGGGTTTCCATTTGTTGCTCAGCTTATTCAAAATGGAACTGTTGAAGTTAATGGTGATAGGGCAACAGGCCGCTGGTACATTACAGAACACCTTCAATTTCCTGAAAAAGATACGGAAGGAAACCCTACAGGCATGTTTAATATTGGTGTTTATCAAGATAAATATTTAAAAGAGAATGGAAAATGGCTTTTTTCTGAAAGACATTATGGTGTTATTTATAACGATGGTGGAAAAGGCAATATGTCAGGAACAGGAAGCCCTTATCCAGAACTTATTAAGTAATTAGAACTCTTTAAAATCTTTCCCTAATGGTATTTCTTTTGAAACCCACAATGGATTAATTTTATAAGTAATATCTCTTAGATATTTTGATAATTCAGTATTTGTTAGGTTTTCATCAATTTGATCGTATCGAATTGGATCGCCAATTATTACAGGGACCTCAGTATTAACCCTTCTCTTAACTTCGTGAAAAAGCAAAGAAGACCTAAGTGTTTCGCTTAGGTGGCTTGCTGTTTGAAAAAGAAAACTATTTTGACCCGTAAAATGTAAGGGAAGAATGGTTGGTTTTGATCTTTTTATTAGGCGCGACGTGAAGTTTCTCCACTCAGGGTCTAAAGCGGTCTTATTATAGAATTTTTTAGTTGTTGATACTGTACCGCCAGGAAAAACAACAATTGTTCCACCGTCATCTAAAATCTTACGTGCAGTTTTTCTCGTTTCAAGATTTGTTTTCATCGCATCTTTGCTTTCACTAAAATCAATGGGAAGAAGGTGATTTCTTGTTTCGGGCGCCCTTAATAGCATTGAATGAGTTAAAACTTTAAATTCAGACCTTATTTTGCTCGTTAGCCAGCATATTATTAAACCGTCAAGAACACCAAAGGGGTGGTTTGCCACAATCATTAACGGACCATCTTTTGGGACATTTTTAATTTTTTCTATATCAAATTTTACATTTAACTCTAATAATTCAACACAACCATCCCAGAAGCTTTCCCACTTATCAGGATTTTTTTGATATTCTTTATAGATATTATAAAGGTATGGCTGCCCTGAGAAAAACTCTATTGATCTTATTAATGCCTTTCTATGAATAGGATCATCTGGGCTTGCATAGCTAAAGTACTTTGTATCTAAATATTCCATTAAAGATCCCAAAAACTATTCTTCGTTTTTTTATTTTTCCCAAGTTTTGGGATGTGCTTAAGCGAAGATTCTTTTTTAATATTTTCTAAAATATATGATTTACTATCATTATGTCCAAAGATTTTTGTATCCTTTTTTTTAAAAAAAGGAGTTAGGACTACACCACAGATAAAACCACCTACGTGTGCTGAATATGCTACACCAGAAACACCTTGATCGAAAACATTCATAATCTGTAAGCCTATCCATACACCTATTACTATAAAAGCTGGGATTTTCAGTATCTTTACAAAAATAACAACCCAGGCAAAAACAAATATTTTTGCCCTAGGAAACAATACTATATAAGCTCCTAATGTTCCGGCTATTGCCCCACTTGCACCTATCATAGGAACATTACTCTCGGTATTAAAAAGTATTTGTGCTATTACGGCCCCAACCCCACAAAGTATATAGAATAATATAAAATTAAATCTACCAAACTCATCCTCGACATTATCTCCAAAAATCCATAAATAAAGGAGGTTTCCACCAAGGTGCATTAGACTTCCATGAAGAAACATTGAGCTAATTGAGGAATACCAGTAAATAAAGGTTTGATTTGTAAGAAGTATAGGTGTTGCGCCATAGTTTTTAATTAGAAATATTTCTTGGTTTTGACTTAACGAAGATTGAAATAAATAAACCAAACAACATATACCAATTATAATAAATGATATTATTGGAGTAGATTTTGTTGGGTTATCATCTTTAAAAGGGAAAAAAAACATTATAATCCAAATAGTTAATAATCAATTCTAACAAAACTTTTAAGTTACATAATGAAACAAGAGTTTATTTCAATTTAGGCATGATTCATTAGATATTAGTCAATTATATTACATAGGCATTATTTCAAATATGAAAGATAAAAATATAGCTATAATACTTGCCGCTGGCAAGGGCTCGAGGATGAATTCATCTATACCAAAGCCTTTGCACGAGGTTGCTGGAAGATCCATTCTTGATCATATTCTTTATAATATTAAGTCGGTTGGCTTTGATGAGACAATCGTTGTTATCAATAAAGATCATTTAAACTTTTTTGAATATTTAAATGATTCAGATGAAAATATTAAAATTTCATTTCAGGAAAATCAGTTAGGAACAGGTGATGCTGTAAAGTCTGGTCTAATTGGTCATGATTTATCTGAGGTAAATAATGTCTTAGTAGTTTTTGGCGACACCCCTCTGCTCACAAAAGAAACATTGGAAAATTTATATGAGTCTAATAATCAGAATAACCTCTCTGTACTTGGGTTTTTTGCTGATGAGCCTGGTAGGTATGGAAGGCTTGTTACAAAAGGAAGTTCTTTAATAAAAATTGTTGAAGCTCTCGATGCTAATGATGAGGAAAAAGATATAAAACTCTGCAATGGCGGTGTAATGATGGTTAAAGCAAAAAATCTCAATGAACGCCTTTCTTTAATGGGAAGTGATAACGCAAAAAATGAAATAATTCTTTCTGATTTAGTAGAAATAACAAATAACTCAGGGGAAAGCTCTGCCTATATTAAATGTTCTCATGAGGAAACTTTAGGTGTTGATACAAAAAAAGGTCTAAGTAGAGCTGAAAAAATCTATCAAAATCGATTAAGAGATGGCTTTATGAGCAATGGAACAACAATGTTAGATCCTGAGACGGTGTTTTTTTCTTGGGATACGTCCATGGGAAAGGATGTAACAATTGGAGCAAATATTGTTTTTGGAACAAATGTTATAATTGAGGATGGCGTTACTGTTAACTCATTTTGCTCAATAGAGAACTCTATTATAAAAGAAGGGGCATCTGTTGGCCCTTTTAGTCGTTTAAGAAATGGCGCTGAAATTGGTCAAAATTCGAAAATTGGAAATTTTGTAGAAATCAAAAACTCCTCTTTAAAAAGCGAGGTTAAGGTAAGTCACTTATCTTATATTGGAGATGCAGATATTGATGATTGTGCAAATATTGGTGCTGGAACTATCACATGTAATTTTGATGGTACTAATAAAAACAAAACTGTTATTGGCAAAAGAGCTTTTATTGGCTCAAATTCATCCTTAATCGCACCAATTAATATTGGTGATGATGCCAATATTGCTGCTGGATCTTCTATTTCAAAAGATGTAGAACCCGGATTTCTGGCAATAACAAGATCTCCAATAAAATTTATAAGTAATTGGTCAAAAAAAATTAAAAGAACAAATAATGAGGAAGAAAAATGTGTGGAATAATTGGCTTAGTAAGCAATAAAGAGGTTTCCTCTACATTACTTGAAGGATTAAAGAGGCTTGAATATCGAGGCTATGACTCATCGGGTATAGCCACAATCAATAATAATAAGATTGAAAGAGTTCGATCAAAAGGTAATTTAAGCTTTTTAGAGGAAAAGCTTCTTAATACAACTCTGCCTGGAAATATTGGAATAGGTCATACTCGATGGGCAACCCACGGGACGCCAGAAGAAAAAAATGCTCATCCTCATATTACAGATAAGGTAGCAATCGTTCACAATGGTATCATTGAAAACAATAATCAGTTAAGAAATCAACTAATTGAGTCTGGAGTTGAGTTTTCTAGCGATACAGATACCGAGGTTGTATGTCATGTCTTAACGTCTTATCTTAATTCAGGTTTAAACGCCTATGATTCAGTTAGAGCAACAATGAATGATATTAGAGGTACATATGCTCTTGGGGTTTTAGTTCTTAATGATCCGGACAAGCTTTATGCTGTTAGGGGAGGTAGCCCTATAGCCATTGGTTCTGCTGAAAATNAAAATTTTATTGGATCAGATACTTACTCTTTGAGCGCTTATTCAAATAATATAACCTATCTAAAGGATGGCGATATTGCTGTAATTGAAAGTAATTCTTATGATATTTATGATCATTCAGATTCCCCAGCCATTCGAGAAAAACAAAACATTATTGAAAGCGTAACACTTGCTGAAAAAGGAATTTTTAAACATTTTATGTCAAAAGAAATACACGAACAACCAGAGGTTGTTAGTAAATCTTTAGCAAATTATATAGATATGGAAAGCGGTACACTTAATATGCCAAATTTACCTTATGATTTATCGAGTATTAGTAATGTTACTTTAGTTGCTTGTGGAAGTTCATATTACGCAGGGTTGATATCAAGAGATTGGTTTGAGAAGTTCACAAATGTTAAGGTTGATGTTGAGATAGCTTCAGAGTTTCGATATAGAGAACCACCTATGGATGTTAACGGCTTAACTGTATTCATTTCTCAATCTGGAGAAACTGCTGATACTTTAGCCGCACTTAGACACTGTAAATCTCTTGGACAAAAAACAATTTCAATTGTCAATGTTGGTGATTCATCAATGTGTAGAAATTCGGATTCTTCTTTAAAGATTTATGCTGGACCTGAAATTGGTGTGGCATCAACAAAAGCCTTCACATGTCAGCTAGTTGTTCTTGCTTGTTTNGCTATTAAGATAGGNGTTTCAAATGGGTCTTTGAGTACTGAACAAGAAAAAGAATATGTTCAGTCTTTGTTGTCTGTTCCAAGACTNATATCAAACACTCTTGATAAAGAAGATGAGATTATTGACCTTGCTCATGGTCTTTCCAATATTTCAACAACATTGTATCTCGGAAGAGGGCAAATGTATCCAGTGGCAATGGAAGGTGCCTTAAAGCTAAAAGAGATTTCGTATGTTCATGCAGAAGGTTATCCTGCGGGCGAGATGAAGCATGGCCCCATCGCGCTTCTTGAAAAAGATCTTCCAGTGTTTATGATGGCTCCAACCAATAAGCTTTATGAAAAAACTATATCAAATTTAAATGAAGTTATCGCAAGAGATGCGTCTGTTATTTTATTAACCGATGAAGAGGGTCTCAAAAATATAGGNTATTTAGCAGGTAAGGTTAAAACGTTTATTTTGGATAAGACTGACTTTATAACTGCTCCTTTTGTTTATACGCTTCCTAATCANTTAATTGCTTATCATATAGCTCTTCTTAAGGGTACCGATGTTGATCAGCCAAGAAATTTAGCTAAATCCGTAACGGTAGAGTGATTTTAAAGCGTTATTCGTTAAAAACTTTATCCTATAATATTATTTTCTTTTGAAAAACTTATAAAATTATAAGATTTTACTAGCATATAAAAAACTTATTTTTTGTTTGAAAATTAGAAACTACTATCTAATATCAAAATTAAATTTTATTTTGAGGATTAGAATGCCAAAAGCCGTTATTGAGAATACAGAAGTTTTTCAGTTTAAATCAGATGTGGTTGGTGATATTTTTGAAATTACCGTTATGAAACCAGAAGATGATTCCGGAGAACCTTTACCTGTAATTTATTTAACTGATGCAAACAACTCATTAGGAACAGGCTGCGATGTTGCAAATTTATTAATGCTTGGAGGAGAAATTCCTCAAGTTATTTTAGTTGCTGTAGGGTATCCATTAGGGGGAGATTTCAACAATTTTATTAAACTTAGGACAAGAGACTTCAGCCCTTCATTATGCAAATGGCAAACTCCAATGCAGGCTGGATTAGCTGATGTAAAACTGGAAGAGATTATCTGTGGAGGAGCTCCAAACTTCCTTAATTTTTTAACAACTGAGCTTAGAGACTTTATTGGCTCAAAATATAATATTTCAGACGATTCAACTTACATAGGTGACTCTATGGGAGGTTTATTTGGAGTTTATACTCTTTTTAATAAACCAGATTCTTTTAAAAGATATGTAATTGGAAGTCCTTGGATGTGTTGGGATTATCCTCTATGTTTTGAATATGAAAAGAAATATTCAGAAAATCATAATGATTTAAACGCTATAGTATATATGGCAACTGGAGGTGATGAGCATATTTTATATCCAAATTTACCTGATGCTATAGTTCCTCTATTCAAAGAAGCAAAAACAGAGGAATATTCGAGAGAAATGTTTAAATTACTTGAAAGTAGAAATTATCCTAATTTAAATTTTAGAGGTAAAATTTTAGATGATGAGACGCATTTTACTATGGTTTCAAGTATAATTGGCAAAGGTTTAAAATCTGTTTTTAATCAATAATGAAAATGATTAAACGAGTAACGGTTTTAACTGACACCGTAACTGTAGAGTAGAACATAATAGTAAATAAGGGGTTAGGAATGAAGCACTGGACTAGAAATATACCTGGATTTTTTCTAAATATATTAAAACGAATTTTTCTAACCAGTTTTAAAGCAAAAGAAATTAAAAGAATTTATAATTACCGTAAAGTCCCGAATTTATTTGAAACATCAGGACAGCCTGGTAAGCAACAATTAAAATTATTAGCTAAAAAGGGATATGAGGTTGTCATTAATCTAGCGCCAAGTTCTATAATTGAGGGATCGGTTATCAATGAGGCAGAAATATTAGAAAAAGAGGAGGTAGAATATATACATATACCTGTTGATTTTTTTAAACCAACTGAAATTGATTTTAAAGAATTTGTATCAAATTTAGAAAAGAATAAGAATAAAAAAATTTGGGTTCATTGTGCTGCAAATATTCGTGTTTCGGCTTTTGTATATAAATATAGAAGAGATGTCTTAAAGCTTCCGCATGATGAAATTATTGGCGACATGGAGTCACTATGGACTCCAAATAAAACCTGGAATTCTTTCTTGGATTTAAAAATTGATTTTTGAATATTTATTCACTGTTATGAACAAAACCTTTACGGTAGAGTTGTTTAGAATATTAAATTAGCTAGGTTTTTCTGTTCAAAGCTTAAATTTCATTCTATCTTATTATTATGGATAAAATTGTAATCAGCGGTACAGGTGTTTTTACACCAGAAGAGTCAATTACAAACAAAGAATTGGTAAAAGCTTATAATACATATGCT
>JGI24539J26755_10001655_pt1 | contig 10267 bp, 7 predicted proteins | sample NorSeaMetagenome_2_FD_26755 | JGI IMG/M metagenome (IMG submission 26755)
GCTGCATTTCAACTTCAACAAAAAAAACTTGCAGAAATGATCACTGAAATTACAAAAGCACAACTGTTAACATGGAGACTTGGAGTTTTAAAAAATGAAGGGAGAGCAACAACAGCACAAATTTCAATGTGTAAAAGAAATAATGTGGAAATGGCGCTTAATATAGCAAGAGAAGCAAGACAGATTCTAGGCGCGATGGGAATAACTGGAGACTATTCAATTATGAGACATATGATGAATCTAGAATCTGTTATAACTTATGAGGGGACTCATGACATTCACCTTCTAATTACGGGGCTTGATATCACAGGTGAAAGCGCTTTTAAATAGTCTTTTTTTCCTCATCTAGTAGTTTTGCTGTTTTAGCAATATCATTATAAAATTCTTTACCATATCTTCTAATTAACGGGTGTTTTAGAAATTTATATACTGGCATACTCATTTCTTTACCAAGCGAACAAGCTGGAGAACAAATATCTATCGATTCATAATTAATTGCATGAAACTCCTTGTATTCTGATATTCTAATTGGAAACAAATGACATGAAATAGGTTTTTTAAATGAAATTTTTTTATCAAAATTTGCCTTTTCTATTCCACATTTTGAAATACCGTCATCCAATATTACGAATGCACATTCTTTATTATTGATAAGAGGGGTTGTAAGATCTCCATCAGCATCTAAAACTGATACACCCACATCATCAATAACTTCTTGTGATTTTTCACTCAAATAAGGTCTAACTAATGGATATATTTCATTAAGTATTTCAACTTCTTTATCTTTTAATGGTGCCCCGGAGTCTCCCTCAACACAACATGCACCTTTACAGGCATTTAGATCACAAATAAATTGCTTTTCAAAGATATCTTTAGAAATAATTTTATCATCAATTTGAATCATATTGTAAATTTACATAATTAAAATTGAGAATTATTACTTTTGCACTATGGCAAATTATGAAGAAATCTTTAAAAAAGTTGTATCTCATTGTAAAGAGTATGGTTTCATATTCCAATCTTCAGAAATATATGACGGATTAGCAGCTGCTTATGACTATGGGCCCAATGGTGTAGAATTAAAGAATAATATAAAAGATTATTGGTGGAAGTCAATGGTCAATATGCATGAAAATATTGTTGGTTTAGACTCTGCAATTTTTATGCATCCAAAGACATGGAAAGCCTCTGGACATATTGATGCGTTTAATGATCCACTAATTGATAATAAGGATTCAAAAAAAAGATACAGAGCAGATGTTCTTGTTGAGGATTACATAGCAAAAATTGAAGCAAAAATTACAAAAGATTGTGATAAGGCCGCTAAGCGTTTTGGAGAAAAATTTAATAAAGAGGAGTTTACATCAACAAATGGAAGAGTAGTAGAAAGGAAAAAAAAAATTGATTTAATAAACAAAAGATTAAACACATCTCTATCATTGGGTGATCTTAAAGCAGTAAAATTATTAATTGAAGAATTAGAAATAAAATGCCCTATTTCAGGAACTAATAACTGGACAGATGTTCGTCAGTTTAACCTAATGTTTAAAACCCAAGTTGGAGCAACAACTGATGGTGCCACTGACCTATATCTAAGACCTGAAACTGCTCAAGGAATATTTGTTAATTTCTTAAATATCCAAAAAACTTCACGAATGAAGATTCCATTTGGAATTGCACAAGTGGGGAAAGCCTTTCGAAATGAAATTGTTGCAAGACAATTTATCTTTAGAATGCGTGAGTTTGAGCAAATGGAAATGCAATTTTTTGTGCGTCCTGGTGAAGAAATAAAATGGTATAATTATTGGAGANAAAGTAGAATTAATTGGCATAAATCTTTAGGAATTGACGAAGATAAATATCGTTTTCACGATCATGAAAAGCTGGCTCACTATGCAAATGCTGCCACTGATATAGAATTTAAATTTCCATTTGGATTTAAAGAACTAGAAGGTATTCATTCTAGGACAGATTTCGATCTCAAAGCACACCAAGAGCATTCAGGTAAAAAAATAAAATATTTTGACCCAGAAATAAATGATAGTTATGTTCCATATGTTGTTGAGACCTCTCTTGGTTTAGATAGAATGTTCCTAACTATACTAACTAATTGCTTTATTGAAGAGCAATTAAAAAATGGTGACACAAGAGTAGTATTAAAAATCCCGTATATACTTTCTCCAATTAAAATTGCAATTCTTCCTCTAACTAAAAAAGATGGAATGCCTGAGAAAGCAAGAAAAATTATGCAAGAATTACAACTTAAGTTTAATTGTCAATATGAAGAAAAAGATTCTATTGGAAAAAGATATAGACGTCATGATGCTATTGGAACTCCATTCTGTATAACTATTGATCACATTACATTGGAAGATAATACGGTAACTCTAAGAAATAGAGATACTATGATTCAAGAAAGAGTTTCTTTAAACAAAATGGAAGCAATTATATCAGAGAATCTTAACCTGGCCAAGTATTTACAGTTTAAATCCTAGTTACTTCCTTCTGAGACAACAGATATTTTATCAAAAATAGCATTTACTGGAGGAAGAACTTTCTCTACTTCTACTTTTACACTTAACACTCTATTAAGTAATAATAATTTTTTCATAATTCTACTAGCAGGACACTCTATCATGCTAGAGCGAATACTCATTTGTTCTTTTACTATTTCTATAACATTTACATAATCTACTGTATCTTCAAGTTTATCCGAACTCTCTACCGAGCTAGTGTCAACATTTAAGCAAACATTTACAACAAAATGTCCTCCTAAAATAGCCTCTTCGGGAAGGTGCCCGTGAAATGCATACAATTTAATTCCTTCTATTTTAATTAAACCCATTATTTAATATTTTTTATAGCATTTTCCATTCTATCTATCACTTCTTTCTTTCCTAAGAGAGTTGCGATCTCAAAAAGAGAAGGTCCCATTCCAAGACCTGTTAGAGACAATCTAAAAGCAGGTAATAGCCTACCCATTCCAATCTCTTTTTCTAACAAATAAGCCTTAAATTCTTTCTCAATATTCTCTGAACTAAAATCTATCAAAGGCTCTAATTTATTTTTTAATTCTTCAAGTAAATCTGGAGTTTCTTCTTTCCATTTCTTTCTCACTGTTTTTTCATCATAAGATTCAGGCCTTAAAAAGTAATATCTGCCTTCATACCACATTTCTGAAATAAAAGTTGCTCTTTCTTTAAGCTGCTCACATACTTGCGATACAAAAAAATCATCTTTTACAATTAGTTCTGACTTAAGAATTAATTGTAAATCTTTACATAATTCTTCTTTAGATTTTTTACGAAGATATTGTTGATTAAACCAGCGAGTTTTGTCAAAATCAAATTTAGCCCCGGCCTTTCCTACTCTTTCTAATGAGAAACTTTCAATTAGCTCTTCCATTGAAAAAATTTCTTGAGTCGTACCAGGATTCCAGCCTAAAAAAGAAAGCATATTAATAAATGCATTAGCATAGTAACCACTTTCTCTATATCCCGAACTAATATCTCCTGTTTCTGGATTTTGCCATTGTGTTGGAAAAACAGGAAAACCAAGTCTATCCCCATCACGTTTACTTAACTTTCCATTTCCATCTGGCTTAAGTATTAAAGGAAGGTGGGCAAATTCAGGCATTTTATTACTCCAGCCTAAAAAATCATATAATAAAACATGAAGTGGAGCGGATGGTAGCCACTCCTCTCCTCTTATAACGTGTGAAATTTTCATCAAATAGTCGTCAACTACATTTGCAAGATGATATGTTGGCATTCCGTCAGATTTAAAAATTACTTTATCATCCATATTATTAGTATTGACGATTACCCAACCTCTTATTAAGTCATTTATTTTAACTTCTTCATTTCTAGGCATCTTAATTCTAATGACATACTTTTCTCCACTTTTTATTCGCTTCTTTACTTCATCCTCAGAAAGTGATAGAGAGTTCTTCATCCCAACTCTAGTTATTGAGTTATATTGAGGAGAAGGTATTCCAGCATTTTTCATGTCTTCTCTCATTTGACTTAGTTCTTCTTGTGTATCAAAAGCATAATAAGCATGACCACTTTGTAAAAGCTGCTCAGCATATTGTAAATAAAGTAATTTTCTGTCAGATTGTCTGTAGGGACCATGATTTCCAGGCTTAGCAATACTCTCATCAAATTTTATTCCACACCAATTTAAAGATTCAATAATATAGTCTTCTGCACCTTTAACAAATCGAGACTGATCAGTATCTTCAATTCTAAGGATAATTTCTCCTTTGTGTTTTTTTGCAAATAAATAATTATACAAAGCTGTTCTAACCCCACCTATATGAAGGGGTCCCGTAGGGCTTGGTGCAAATCTGACTCTTACTTTAGACATTGATAAGGTTTTTTACAAAGATAATATTTATGTTCAAAAATGGTTGAATCAGTAGTATATTAAAATTGTATTTTTGCATTAATGTCTAGAAATCTTAATAATGATTTAATAATTAAACTCCGAGAGTTTATAAAAAAATATTATGTCAACTTACTAATCAAAGGTGGGGTTCTGACTTTATTAACTCTTTTATTATTTTTTATTGTCTTTGCAATATTAGAATACTTTTCAAATTTTGACGTAGGCTTTAGAACATTCCTTTTTTGGTTTTACATTATAATTAATTTAATAATATCAATAATATTTTTTATAAATCCACTACTAAAAATATTTAGAATTGGAGATGTTCTGACATATAAACAAGCTGCGGAAATAATAGGGAAACATTTTAGCGAAATAGACGATAAACTTTTAAATATTCTAGAGCTAAGTGAAATGGATACCGAGAATAATGAATTAATCCAAGCAAGTATTGAGCATAAGATCAAAAANATAAAGCCNATCCCTTTCTCAACAGCTATACAATTATCAGAAAACATTAAAATTGCTAAATGGCTTATCGCCCCCATAGCTCTTATATTGATATTCATCNTTAGTGGNAACNCTAANGTATTAAGAGATAGTTCTTCAAGAATAATAAAGCACAACACTTTCTTCGAACCTAAAGCACCATTTGACTATTTAATAATGAGTCCTTTAGAGGTTGAGCAGTATAATGATTTAGAGATAAAGCTAAAAATAGACGGTAATATTGTTCCAGATAAAGTATATATCTTAGTAGGTAAAAATAAATATGCATTAAAAACTTCAGAAGAGAAAATACATTCTTTTCTACTGAAGAATATTAAAGAAGAAAAATTATTTAAGCTATATGCTGGGGGATATACCTCAAAAGAATATAAAGTAAAAGTAAAGCTAAAGCCAACAATCACAGATATAAAAACAACAATAATCTATCCAAAATATACAAAATTTGAGAAAAAATTAGTGACTAATTTGGGAGATCTAAGTATTCCAAAGGGCAGTAAAATAAAATGGGAATTTAAACTAAGAAATACAAAAAATATACAAATACAAACTAATAAAAAAGTACAGCGATTTGAAGTTAAAGAAAAGTTTAGCTACGAAAACACTTATAAAAATGGGACTGATATAATTATAATATCACAAAACAAATATAAAATTAGTGATACAGTAAATTTTAAGATTAAAATAATCGAAGATAAAAGCCCAAAAATAAAAGTTGAACGAAATTATGATTCTCTTTTAACAACATATTTTTTTAGCGGTAATATTGAAGATGACTATGGGATAGAAAAGCTTGAGTATATATCTAATATAAAAATTGGTGACTCTATAATCTCAAGAAAAAATAAAATACAAATAGAGGAAAATAAAAATCAGACTTTCTATTATCAATTTAAAATGGAAGAGTTTTCAGTAAAAGAAAATTTAATTATTGATAGCTATTTTATTGTTTGGGATAATGATAAAATAAATGGTTCAAAGTCAACAAAAAGTAAAACTTTTACACATAAATCTAAAACAAATGAGGANTTAAAAAAAGAAANAGAAAANCTTAATTCACAAATAAAATCAGGAATAAATAAATCAATAAACCAGAGCTTAGAAATTAAAAGAGANATTAAGGANATTGAAAAAAAAATGCTAGATAAAAAAACTCTAAANTGGGAAGAGAAGCAAAAAATAAAAGAATTGATAAACAAACAGCAGAAGTTAAAAGAAAATATTAATGAAACTAAAGAAAAGAATAGATTTAAAATAAACAAAACCCAGAATACAGACCCTAAAATAAAAGAAAAACAAAAACAACTTCAAGAGCTAATGGATAAGGTCTTAGATGAAGAGTTCAAACAACTAATTGATGAACTAGAAAAACTTATAAAAGAGGATAAAAAAGAAAAGCTCAAAGATTTATTAGAAAAATTAGATCAACAAAATGATAATTTAGAAAAAGAACTAGACAGAGAGTTAGAGCTTTTCAAACAGCTAGAATTTGAACAAAAAACAGAAGAAATTATTGATGACATAACAAAATTAGAGAACTTTCAAAAAGACATTAAAAATAAAACAGACTCTACAAAATCTAAAAAAGATGAATTAATAAGTAAACAAGAAAAAGCAAAAGAAGACTTTAAAAAAATAAAAGAATCAATAGATGATTTAAAAAAGAAAAATGAGCAATTAGAAAATAAAAATGAAGTACCTGAGACACAAGAGCTAGAACAAGAAATTGAAAAGGAGATGGATGAAAGTAAAGAAAATCTACAAAAAAACAAAAAGAAGAAATCAAGCCAGTCTCAAGAAAAAACACTAGTAAAACTTGATCAGATAAAGAAAAAAATGCAAAAAATGCAAGAGGGTAACTCCTCTGAGACTGTAATAGAAAATGCAGAAACATTAAGAGAAATTCTTGAAAACTTAATTAAGCTGTCATTTAATCAGGAAATTTTACTTGAAAAAACTGCGCAGATAAATAAAGAAAACCCAGATTTTATTCAACTTGTAAAAGATCAGAAAAAACTTTCAGATGATAGTAAAATTATAGAAGACTCATTATTAGCTAAGCAAAAGAGCTCCTCAAATTGAATCAAAAATTAATGAGGAAATTAATGATATAAAAAGCAATTTGAATAAAGCCACTAAAGCTCTAGAAGAAAGGTTAATAAATAAATCAACAGAAAAACAACAATTTATAATGACCTCATCAAATAATTTAGCATTATTACTTTCTGAGATTCTTAAACAAATGAATCAAGAATTAAGCGATATGCCTTCTTCGTGCAACAAACCAAAAAACTGTAACAATCCCAAAAACAGTAATAAACCCTCAATGAATGAATTAAAAAATGCACAGAAAAAATTAAATGATCAACTTAAAGAATCAATGAAAAAAGGAAAGCCTAAAAAAGGTGAAGGAACAAAAGGAGAAGATAGTAAAAAACTAATGGAAATGTCCAAAAAACAAGAGATGATTCGTTTACAATTAGAATCAATAGAGAAAGAAAATGGCTCTGATGGAGATCCGAAAAGAAACAATGAATTAAAGAAAGAGATGAAAGAAAATGAATACGATATAATTAATAATAACATTTCTAAAGAAACACTAAATCGACTAGATAATATAATAACTAAATTCTTAGAAGCAGAAAAAGCGGAGAAGGAACAAGGTGAAGATATGAAACGAGAATCAAGTGAATGGATTTACGATTACATAAATAATTCAATTGAGTTGGAAAAATTTAAGCAAAACAAAAAAAACCAAAAAGAGCTACTAAAAACTGCACCTGTTAACTTAACACCATTTTATAAACAGGAAGTAGATAAATATTTTAAAAACATTTTAAAAATAAAGAATGATTGATTTTGATTATCAAAATAACTTTAGGATTAAACAAACAAAAAAAATAAAAATTTGGCTAATCGAAATATGCAAAAAAGAAAAAGCTAAAATAGAAGGACTATCCATAGTAATTGGAGATGACTCTTTTCTATTAGAATTTAATAAAAAATACTTAAATCATGATACTCTAACTGACGTCATAACATTTGACTATGGAGATAAGAAAAATATAAAAGGAGATATCCTTATAAGCATAGAGAGAATAAAAGAAAATGCAAAAAAATATGATCAATTAATTTCTAATGAAGTAAATAGAGTTATAGTTCATGGTTTACTACATTTGCTGGGCTATAAAGATAAAACAAAAACAGAAAAAATAATAATAAGAAATAAGGAAAACTACTACCTAGATAAACTAAATAATTGATAATCAACAGTTTAAATGTAGTTTCACGTGAAACAATATGGAATTAGAAGAAAAATATGACGTTATCGTTGTGGGAGCAGGACATGCAGGTTGCGAGGCTGCTCATTGCGCAGCAACTCTAGGCTCTAAAGTTCTAATAATATCTCAAAATCTAGAGACGATTGCAAGAATGTCATGCAACCCAGCAATGGGCGGGATCGCGAAAGGACAAATTTTAAGAGAGATTGATGCTTTAGGGGGCATGTCTGCAATAATAACAGATAAGTCAACAATACAATTTAGGATGCTGAACAAATCAAAAGGTCCTGCAATGTGGAGTCCAAGAGCACAATGCGATAGAAAACTTTTTGAGAGAGAGTGGAGAAAAGCACTAGAAAAAAATACAAATATTGACTTTTACCAGGACAGTGTGGAACAAGTTATTGTTGAAGAGAAAAAAGCTTGCGGGGTAAAGACAAAAATGGGCGTAAAAATAAATGCTTCAAGTGTAATTTTATGCAATGGAACGTTTCTAAACGGCTTAATTCATCTGGGAGATAAAAATTATAAAGGAGGAAGATCAGGTGAGCCTGCGGCGGAGGGAATAACTAAGCAGCTTATAGATTTAGGATTCACGCACGGTAGAATGAAAACAGGAACACCTCCAAGACTTGATGGAAGAACAATAGATTACTCAAAAACAGAAGAACAAAAAGGAGACGAAAAAGTTGTTGGGTTTTCATATAAAGAAAAGACAAATATTGGAGAATCTAAAAGCTGCTTCATAACTTACACTTCTAAAGAAGTTCATGAAATATTAAAAGAAGGTTTTGAGAAATCACCAATGTTTACAGGAAGAATTCAAGGACTTGGACCAAGATACTGTCCTTCAATAGAAGATAAAATTGTTAGGTTTTCAGAAAAAGAAAGACATCAGCTTTTTATAGAGCCAGAAGGTAGGGAGACTATAGAAATATACCTCAATGGATTTTCAACATCATTACCAGAAGATGTACAACTAAAAGCGCTTAGAAAAGTAAAAGGATTAGAAAAAGTTAAATTATTTAGAGCAGGGTATGCAATAGAATATGACTATTTCCCTCCAACACAATTAAAAAACTCTCTAGAGACTAAATTAATAAATAATCTATTTTTTTGCGGGCAAATAAATGGAACAACAGGTTATGAAGAAGCTGCATGTCAAGGGTTAATTGCTGGAATAAATGCTCATCAAAAAACAGAAAAAAAAGACGAATTTATTCTATCTAGATCAGATGCATATATAGGAGTGTTGATTGACGATTTGATAATAAAAGGAACAGATGAACCATATAGAATGTTTACTTCAAGAGCAGAGTATAGGCTACTACTAAGACAAGACAATGCTGATATAAGGCTTACACAAAAGGGACATAACATTGGACTAGCATCAGATGAAAGATTAAAAAAACTTAAAAGAAAAATAGAAGAAACAAATTTACTTACAACATTTCTTAAAAAACAAAATATTGAAACTGATATAATAAATAAAGTATTAATAGAAAAAGGAAGCGCAACAGTAGATCAAAAGAAAAAACTACATACATTTCTATCAAGACCTCAAATAAACTACAATGATCTTCTAGTGTCGAAACCTCTTAGAGATTTTGTAATAAATAATAAAATAGGAGAGGAAAGTATTGAGCAAGCAGAAATTGAAATAAAATATGGAGGCTACCTTAACAAAGAAGCAGAATCTGCCAAAAGATTAAATAAATTAGAGGGAGTTAGGATCCCAAATGATTTTAATTATGAAAAACTACATTCAATATCAACAGAAGCCAAAGAAAAACTAAAACAGATAAAACCAAATTCTATTGGTCAGGCAAGCAGAATCAGTGGGGTTTCTCCATCTGACATTAATGTCCTATTAATATATATGGGAAGATGATAAATCTGAAAAAATGTACATATTGTAAATATGAAAAAAATAATCATTTTTTAGAAAGTAAAGATTATAGTACGTCAAAGGAAATATTTAATATAGTAAAGTGTGAAAAATGTAACTTACTCTACACAAACCCAAGACCGAAAGAAAAAGATATAGGAAAATACTATTTAAGTGAAAATTATATTTCTCATACAAATGA
>JGI24539J26755_10001656_pt1 | contig 10265 bp, 10 predicted proteins | sample NorSeaMetagenome_2_FD_26755 | JGI IMG/M metagenome (IMG submission 26755)
ACCGGCATCTCGCTTTCTTCAGATTGAACTTCTTCTTCGGTATTCTCCATATCATCATCACTCATAGAAGACTGACTCTCAGTTTCATCGACATCAGGATTATCTAATTCTTCAGTTTGCTGTCCTTTATTATCATCTTCAGACTCATCTTTATTTTCGTTTGTATCATAAAGCTTTAAATCTAAAATTAATTTATTGGCTAGCTGAGCAAACTGCTCTTGATCATTTATATTTTTTAACAAGCCATCAATTGAATCTCCTATTTTTGAATCAAGCCATTTACTCCAATAAGAAAGAGCATGAGAAGCACTTTTAGGAACTAAAGAAGCATCGTTTTTTTTCTTTAAATAAATTTCTAAAGCATTTTCAATATCTAAATCTGATTGACTCGTTACATTTGAATAGTTTTTTTCCTGACAGTCTTTTTCATAAAGACTTAAGAGATTAGATTTTACTCCACGCATATATTTGCTGCCTAAAATTTGAATACGACTATTTTCTAAAGATTCATAAATCTTTTTGTTCTTTTCTTTGTTAGGTAAGAATTCGCTGTAAGTGTTGTTATTTCTATACTTATGAATTAAAGCTTCATTATCGGCTGTGCCTCTAATGCTTGATAAATTGTCTAAATCAAAAATATTATTAATTTCTGGAAGAATAATCTTATCTTCTGAAGAAGGAGAGTTGCCACCAAATACAACTTCGATTTCCTTATCTTCTGCAATGGCTTTGACTGTAGAAGATAGTGCTCTCTTAAAAGTATCTAGAGTATCTTCTTTCACTTAGGTAAGAGTTATATCGGATTGAATATTTGCTAAATCTTCACCAAAACATCTTTGATAGTATTCAGCAATAATAGGTTTTTCACTATCATCACATTTATTTAAAAATGTAAGTTTGAATGATAGCGCAATATTGAAATCAAAAATTTCTGCATTTTCAGCCCAAGTTAAAACAGTTCGAGGACTCATAACGGTTGAAATATCACCATTTACAAGACCTTTTCTTGAGAGATCTGCAACTTTAATCATGAGTTCAATTGTTTCCTCTTTTTCAGGAGTATTATAATTTTTTACCTTAGAAAGAATAATTTCTTTTTCTTTTTTATTATCAAGATAATTTAATGCAGTAACAATGTTCCATCTATCCATTTGTCCCTGATTAATTTGTTGGGTTCCATGATATAGACCGCTTGTGTCACCTAGACCAACAGTATTAGTTGTCGCAAATAATCTGAATGATGGATGGGGTTTAATTACTCTATTTTTATCAAGCAAAGTAAATTTCCCCTCGGCCTCAAGAACCCTTTGAATTACAAACATAACATCAGGTCGACCTGCGTCATACTCATCAAAGACTAGGGCTGTATTATTTTGAATTGCCCATGGAAGAATTCCATCCTGAAATTCAGTAATTTGTTTTCCTTCTTTTAAAACTATCGCATCTTTCCCAATTAAATCTATTCTACTTACATGACTATCTAAATTTACTCTTACACAAGGCCAATTTAATCTTGCGGCTACTTGTTCAATATGAGTAGATTTTCCAGTACCATGGTATCCTTGAACCATTACTCTTCTATTATATTTAAAGCCTGACAAAATTGCCATAGTGGTTGCTTTATCAAAACAATAATTAGAGTCTATTTCTGGAACGTATGGAGAATTTTGTGAAAATCCATCAACGTGCAAGTCAGTCTCAATTCCAAACACTTGATTGACTGAAATAGATATATCTGGATTTACCTGATTATTTTGATTTAAATCGTTCATAATGGTTCTTTATTATTTTATATGATTCTAAAACTTTTTTTAATTTTTCAATATTTTCTTCTTTATAGCCAACTGTATCAGGGTGTAACTGCTTAACAATATCCTTAAATTTACTCTTTATAACTTCTAACGGTGCACTTTTATCATTAATATTTAATTCAGCCAATGCATTAATATACTCACTACCAAGTAATGTAGAGCTAAATTCTTTATTTCCAATCTCATCAAANGAATTAAATAATTTTTCCCTTATTTTATTCGTTTTATTAAAATAATCACTGTTCGCGGCTCCAATTTTTTGAGTTTTTCTGTGTCCAATTATGTCATTTTCAATGAATGTTTCAATTTCATCAGCTGTCATATTCTCGAAATAATTCCAGTTTTTATTGTATTCCTTGATGTGTTGTAAGCAAAACCATTGATATTGCCTTAGATTATCAGGCGATAATGGTGCTTTATATTCTGCGAAAAGATTACACTCTGGACTATTACATTTTTGCTGTGTCATAAACTATAGAATTACTTAATATAAACTAATGAATATTGAAGATACAATAACAAAAAAAATAAAAAATAATATTAATCCTTTTTATTTTAAGTTAGTAAATTTTTCCGAGCAGCACCGTCACCACGAAACAAATAACCGTACTGATTATTCTCATATAAAGCTTATTATTTCATCAGAGATCTTTGAAGATAAAAATAAAATAAAGCGGGAAAGAATAATTCATAAAGTTCTTAGTGAGGAACTAAGAGATCATGTACATGCTTTAGTTTTAAAGCTTTATACGGTTAGCGAGTTTGAATCATTGGGCGCTCAAGACCTTTAGGAGTGATATTTGATTATCTTTTGCTTCTAAAATCTCGAATTGAAACCCATAGTAATTAAATTTTTGTCCTGCCTTAGGAAAAGATCTCGATTCATGAATTATTAAACCTGATAAGGTATTAGCTTCATTATCTGGAAGCTCCCAGCTATATTCACGATTTAAATCTCTGATTTCCACATTGCCATTTATATTAAAGCTTCCATCATAATTAACATTAACACCCTTAACGATCACATCATGTTCATCGCTAATATCCCCAACAATTTCTTCAATTATATCTTCTAAACTAATCATACCCATTAAGGCACCATATTCATCGACTATTATTGCAAGCTTTGCACGTTTGGTTAAGTGCATCTGTAATTGCTCTTTTAATGTTGTAGTTTCAGGTACAAACCAAGGTTCAAGTAATGTTTTTCTAATATCTTCGTTCACAATGCCAGCACCTTTTTTTGCACTGAGTAATTTTAATAAATTTTTAGCATGAATTATCCCAATTATATTTTCGGCATCATTTTGCCAGACTGGGATTCTGGTATAAGAGCTATTGATAACTGTATCAATAATAGTATTTGCATCATCATCAATATTAACTGTGAACATGTTACTTCGGTGAACCATAACATCCTCAATTCCAATGACAGATAAATCTAAAATACCTTTAACCATATCTTTATCAAATTTATAAAGCCGACCTTCTTTATGATGTAAATCAACTGTTCCACGTATCTCATCTTGAACAGATATTGACCTACTATTTTTTATATAATTCATGCCAAAAATACTCAATATTGCATGAACTATCTTTTCCATCACCCAGGTTATTGGTGAGAGAAAGAATACAAATGGTCTAATTATTGGACTGATGGTTAACGCCATTTTTTCAGAATTTGAAATAGCGTAGCTTTTAGGAAGTATTTCAGCAAAAATAACAATTAAGACTGTCATTATCAATACTGCATAAGCTATACCAGAGTCACCGAACATCTTAATTAAAAGACTTGTTGCTAATGAGGAAGCTAAAATATTAACGAGGTTATTACCAAGTAAAATTGCGCCAATAAGAGACTCTTTGTCATTTAAAAGATTAATTGCTGTTTGAGCATTTTTCTCCCCTTTTATGTTCAAGCCTGTGAGTCTACTTCTGGTACTAGCAGTCAGNGCAGTTTCAGAGCCTGAAAAAAATGCNGATAGTATTAAAAGAATTAATATAGATATTGATAATATTATGATATCGAAAAACATACTAAGATGTAATCTCCTTAAACAACTTCAAAAGTTTACTATGTGAATATTTTTTATGAATAAAAGCTTTGCCTAACTTTTCAATTAAAATTAGAGTAATTTCTTTATTTACTGTTTTTTTATCTTTGATCATTTCAGAAACAAACTTTTTAGCAGTAATTTTTTTTAAATTCTTTGGCAGACTAATTTGTAAACCGATATCATTAAAATGATTCTCAATTTTATAATAAGTTTTTTTATCAATATAGCCTTCAACGTACGATAATTTTGCAGCAATAGTGATGCCTATTGAAACAGCCTCACCGTGTATGATATCTTTTTTATAATTGTTGAGGGATTCTATTGCGTGACCAAATGTATGCCCAAGATTTAAAAGAGCTCTAGCTCCATGCTCTTTTTCATCAGCTTCAACAATTTGGGATTTATTTATACAGCTTCTATGAATTGCATATATTCTTGCATTAGTATTACCATCAATAACTTTTTTTCCATTTATCTGAAGCCAGTCAAAAAATTTGGCATCTTTTATAATTCCATATTTAATAATTTCAGCATATCCAGCTAATAGCTCTCTTCTTGGAAGTGTCTTCAGCACATTAGTATCAATAACAACTAGTCGAGGTTGATAAAATGAGCCTAATAAATTTTTTCCATATATGTTATTTACTCCAGTTTTACCTCCAACAGAAGAATCTACTTGGGATAATAACGTTGTTGGTATTTGAATATAATTTAAGCCACGCAAGATTATGCTGGCAGTAAATCCAACAATATCTCCTAGTATGCCTCCACCAAAAGCAACAATTGTATCTTTTCGATCAACTCCATGAGATATAATCTTTGACGATAGACTTGCCACAGTAATAATATTTTTTTTCTTTTCACTCACTGTTATTGCTATAAAGATACACTCGACATTTGCTTTCTTGAAAGAATTTTGAAGTACTTTTTTGTATAAGTCATACACAACATTATCACAAACGATAAAAACTCTATTTTTTTCCAAATATTTTTTACAAATTAATCCAATATCTTTGTAGATATTGCTTCCAATTAAAATTGGATAGTCGATTTGCTTATTTTTTAATCTAATTTTTTTCATAAATACTTAACTCATTAATTATTTCAGCTGCTAATTTAGATTTTGTTTTTTTTGAAACATTAAACGTGTAGTTAGCTTTAGAAAAATTATCTGCACGTAATTTGTTCAGTTCTTTAAGAACAACTTTCATATCTTTATTTTGTAGCAATGGTCTATTCCTTTTTTTTGAACATCTTAAAGCCAAAGTTTTTAGATCACATTTAAGCCATATAGAGGTTGCATTTTTTTTTACATTATTGCGTACTTTTGCACTTTGGAAAGCACCACCACCAAATGCAATTACATTTTTATCTTTTTGCTCTATCAATCTTAGAATAATCTTTTCTTCTACATCTCTAAATTTTTTTTCCCCATATTTATCAAAAAAATCACTTATAGGCATATCAACTTCATTAATAATCTCTGTATCAGTATCAATAAATTTATAATCTAATTTCTTTGCAAGATACGACCCAAGAGTTGATTTACCAGAACCCATATGGCCAATTAGCACTATATTATTTTTGTTGTTAGAAGGGCTTAATTTTGACATTATTTAATGTGAATTAATTTCACAGAGTTTTTATTATTTGTTAAGTATAATTATGAATATGTTAAATAGCTTAAAGTATTATTGCCCTCTAAGATCATTATACATGACCAATTTAATTGTGATAGTAATAATTTTTTTTCTGAGTTTCAGTAGTGTTTTTGCTGAAACAGATATCTCGGAGCCACTAGAAATATGGTCTAATGATAATGATGATAAGATTGAAGAAGCTGTAATTAAAGATAAAGAAACTGAAGAAGAAGCAATTCAATCTTTAATTTCACAGTCTGATATTGCTTATTCTGCTTATGATACTATTGGTATTTATGATCAGACTAATAATGGTTTTAACCCCACAATTTGGGAAAACTCTAATTTTGAAGATGTTAAATACTTAATAGATCAGCTTTCAAATCACTATCAATATAATAATATTTCAAATTTTTTAGATAAAACATTACTCACTATTTCAACGCCTCCCAATACAAACGATATATTAAGCCAAAGTTTTTTGGATTTAAAAATGAATTATTATGTACAGAGTCAAAATGACAATATTGTACAAAGAATTTTAGATCAAATTAACCAAGATGATTGGTCAGATTATGATCTTATTAATTATATTAATTATCACTTGGTATTAAGTAATTATAAAAAAGTTTGTGTAAAGAAATATCTGAATCAATTTAAAGAAAAAAAGACTAAGCTTATTTATCAAACTTTTTGTAAGGCAATGTCCAATAATTTGCCAGCAACTGACTTACTGCTTTCTTTACTACAAGAGCAAGGTAATGCTGATAAAGAACTAATATATATTTTAAATGCATATATTAATGGACAGGAAATAGATTTAAAAAAAATTAAGCTAATAGATCCTTTAAAATTAAATCTTATTGATAACAAAAATATAGATTTTTCAGATTTAATAAGTATTGAAAGTAATATTGGTGTGAAAAAATATTATGCACTATCTGATTTAACAGTACTGAAAAAAAAATAAATATTACAGAAGAGCTAGTCAGAAAAAATATTTTAAAACCAGAGGTTTTATTAGTTAATTATAAAGCATATCTAAATGATAAAAATATTTTTAGTTCTATTGATTATAAGAGTGCAAAAAACGACTTAGAAAAAAGAGTTTTCTTATTTTCCCAAATAAGAAATAGTTCAGATCAAAAAGATTTGGCAAAATTAGCTACAAACTTTATGGATGAAATTAGATCTGGCAATATGCTTTATGCCTCTAACAATCTTATATATGATAAAATAAAAGTAATTCAGCCAAAAAAAGAATATTCAAAGCAAGCTTTTGATATTTGTATTTTATTAATAATGAATAACAATAATGATAGATGTCGTGAATGGGGACAGTTAATAAAATTTAATAAGGACTTAATTTTAGAATATTCCTTAATTGAATATTACTTACTTTTAAATACAGACCAGCCAGCTTTAAACTTTAATGAAGAGCTATTAAATAATATTATTTTAAGTGATCAAATTTCTGAATTAAATAAGAATATTATTGTAAAATATTTTCAAATTAAAACTAATAATAAATATGCTAATTATTGGAAATCAAAAAGCAAGCTTAATAAAGTTTCTACAATTGTTCCAAACATAAGATTGATAGAATATTTAAAAAATGCTTCAAATGATAATATAGGTGAAGCAGCATTATTAATATTGATTTTAAATGATGATAAAAAGTTTAGTGAATTAGATGACTTCAGTATTTTTGCAATATTAGAAGCATTAAATAAGATTGACCCAAAAACTATGAAAAAATTAATATTTGAAATAAGTTTAAAAAATATTGTGCTATAATTAATTCATGTTCTCAGTTGATTTATATTTTTCATTTAGAAGTCCGTATTCATATTTTATTCTGCCAAGAATTATAGATTTGAAAGATAATTACGATGTGAATATTAATTTTAAACTGGTCTATCCTCTTGCAATAAGAGAACCACATTTTTTTCAAAGCAAGAATGCGTTTACTTACTTTATTCCAAAAATCTTTGATTATTTTTTACAGGCCAAAAAACTTGGGATGAAGTTTAAACCACCAAAACCAGATCCAATTAAACAAAGCATATTAACTGGAAAGATATCTAATCATCAGCCATTAATTTTTGATTTATGTCATTTAGGACAGTCAATGTGTAAAAAAAACCTAGGAATTGAATTTGCGTATGAAATTTCAAACTCAATCTTTGGTGGTAAAAAAGATTGGCATAGTGATAACCATCTATTTTCTATTTGTTCTAAATTAGGAGTAGACTTAGAAGAGATAAGAAATTTTACAAAGGTAAATGAGCAAGAAATTATTAAAGAAATTGAGAATAACCAAAGTGAGCAATTAGCAATTGGTCATCATGGAGTTCCATTAACTGTCTATAAGGATAAATTTTTTTTTGGTCAAGATAGGTTTAATAACTTAATTGATGAATTGAGAAAAGATGGTCTAAAATATTATTATTAGTTTATTTGCTTAAAGCTTAGCCCTTAGTTTTAGCGTTCACTCTTATTCTACTAATTCCAATTCCTGCAATAACTAGTATGACGGAAACTATTAGATAGTACCCAATTGCCTCTCCTAGAAATAGCCAGCCATAAAATACTCCAAAAATTGGTATTATATAGCCAACTTGCATCATGAATGTTGATCCAGCGTTGCGTATTAGTACTTGCCGCAAACTAAAAGCTAATCCAGTTGGTATTACGCCTAAATATATTATTGCGAAGACTGGAATTGAGGAAAACTCAATATTTTGAAGGTTTCCGTATATTAATACTAGAGGCAAAAGCCAAATACTGCCCCAGAACAAAGTATTCATTGTTACCATATCCGATGGTAGATGGGATATTCTTCGTATAATTAAGTTAGAAATTACATAACTAGAGGCCCCGATATAAATAGCTAATGCTGAAATTAGTGAATTTAAATCACTAACTAAAACCTCCATACCTACTGCAAAAACCACACCCGAAAAACCAATTATACTTCCAATTACTTTTCTAATAGATAGTTTTTCATCTAGTGTAAAAAAATGTGCGAGTATCAATGCTAAAAAGGGATTTGCAGATAAAATTATTACACCAATGTTGCTTGGTAATGTTATTAATCCATATGGAAGTAATGTAAATGGAATTGATGCGTTTAAAAAACCAATCAAGCTATATAAGCGAGTATTTTCATTAAATAGAGTTATATTTCCACCTCTAAATTTTACAGCACAAAATAAGAATAATGCACCAATTGCAGTTCTGTAAAAACCAACCTCTATTGGATTAAAAATTTCATTTGAAAATTTGATTGCAACAAAGGATGCTGCCCATACCGCACCTAGAAATATGAGTAAGGTATAATTATTTATTTCAGTTTTAAAATTTTTAGTCATGATATTCTTAAATAAAGTATTCTATTTGTTGAAACAAAATGCTTAAGTCCTGTTCTCTTGAAAGGCTATGATCACCATCTTCAATAATGATTAAATCTTTATCTGAACTTAATACTTTTTCTATAATTTTTTCTGATGTGCTTAGCGGTACAACTTTATCTAATCTTCCATGCAATAATCTTATCGGACAATTTATATTAATTTCTGTATCTAATAGTACATTATTAAATCCATCATTCACAAATTTGTAAGATACCTCATATTCTCCATAATCATCATCTGGAAATAAGATTGAACCCCTTTTTTTAAATTCTTTTTGCTCATTAGTGCTTAACTTTAACCATTCACTAATTGTGAAATCAGGTGCTGATGCTATTCCAATAAAACCATTAATATCATTAAGATTTTTTTTGATTACAAGCAATGATATCCATCCACCCATACTAGAACCTATTAAAATATTTTTTTTTGTTTTAAATTTATGAAATATTTCTTCTGCTTCACGTGACCATTTAGTTACTGTACCTTCTTTAAAATTNCCACCTGACTCTCCATGACCAGAATAATCAAATCTAACTAAATTTATTTTTTGTTTTTGTGACCATTCATAAATGCTTGTAGCTTTAGTGCCTGTCATAGCTGAAGCATAACCCCCAAAGAAGAACAAGGTTACTTCAGAGTTAACATTACTTACTTTATAAGCAAGCTTATCGCCATATGAGGACTTAAAATATTGTGAAGTATCTGACATAATGATTTACTATCTTATATATAAATAATATTAATCTGGATATGCAAGAAAAGCCTAATATTTTACAAGTTATACCAACACTCAATATAAGCGGAGCAGAACAAGGTTGTTTTGATGTTGCAAATTATTTAACTAAAAATGGCTTTACTTCAAACATAATAACCTCTTCTGGTTATCGAATAGAGCAGTTGGAAAAAAATGGCTCAATTGTTAACAGGATACCAGTTCATTCTAAAAATCCATTAACGATTATAATTAATATTTTTANAATAATTAAAATAGTTAAAAAAAATAATATTAATATNATTCATGCAAGAAGTAGGGCTCCAGCTTGGAGTTGCTATTTTGTAGCTAAAATAGCAAAAATCAAATTTATCACTACGTTTCATGGAACTTATAATTTTAATAATAAAATAAAAAAATTCTATAATTCTATAATGATAAGAAGCGACTATATAATTGCGATTTCAGAATTTATTCATAATGAAATAAAAAGTAAGTATGCATATTCTAAAAAAAATTTATCAGTAATTTCTAGAGGCATTGATATTGAATATTTGGATCCATCAAAAACAGATTATAAAAAAGTCAAAAAAATTATAAAAGATCATGATATTAAAAATGATTCTATA
>JGI24539J26755_10001657_pt1 | contig 10263 bp, 7 predicted proteins | sample NorSeaMetagenome_2_FD_26755 | JGI IMG/M metagenome (IMG submission 26755)
CGCAGGTTCAACTCGACCGACACGATCGGCGGCGTCGAGGCTTGGCTCTTCGAGAGCGGCGGGATCGATTTCTCGCAAAGGGTTCTGACGACGGCGTTCCCGCGCAAGAGGCTGACGGACCGAGGGGCGACGCTTGGGGAGTGCGGTGTCGGGGATAAGATGGCGTTATCGGTTGAGTCGGGACGGTAGTTTAAAGAATCATAGCGGCGTGCTTTGCATTACAACAGCGGGCGTTTTACCCTGAAAAGAATAATGGTCGAAACACGTCGAGGCTTTTTTGGTGACGTCGACGGTTTCTGTGGTCACGCGTTTTGCTTAGAGGCAAGGGACGTGCTTGACGGCCTCGAAGCCGAGGAGGGCGAGCATGCCGATCATGGCGGCGCGGCCGTTGAGGAGCTCCGCATCCCTCTTCCACATGCCGGACTCCTCAGCCTTGGTGTTGGAGAGGAAGGGCACGACGGAGGCGGCGGTGAAGAGAAGGATGGTGAGGACAACCTGGGTGGTGGCATCACCAACCTGCTGGGCGACGGTCTCGCCGGTGGCGATCTCGGCGCCGGCGGCGGCGACGAAACCAAGCATGGCGAGGCGGCCGTTCATGATCTCGGGGCCGGAGCCCGCGAAGTTGGAGCCCTCGGGGCCGGAGAAGGCGAAAGCCTGGGCGAGGGTGAAGGAGGTGGGGACCACGGGGGCCGCAGGGACCTCGGGCGCGGCAACCTCGGGCGCGGCGGCGGGCTCCTCGGAGGCCTTGACCACGGTCGCGCGGCGCGCCTGGCGGCGGGCGGCGCGCGCCTTGGGGAGGGCGACGCGGGAGGTGAGAGCGGAGGTGACGGTGAAGGCGGACATGGTGGTGTTGGTGAGCGTGTGGGCGTGGAATGGCGAGACGTGGCCTTGCGTTACACTTTTTATCACCCGAAACGACGCCCGATTCTACTGCTGTCGCGGTGGCCTCCGGAGAGACAGCCCCGTGGAGGTTCGGGAGGATCAGCTCGGTCGATCGATTGGAAAAGTTTGATTGGATGATTGAAAGGATTGGAACAGTTTGACAGAGGAAACCCGACACAAAGAATACACACCCGCGTGTGTGGTGCATGGGCTGCTTTCAGCTGATTACACCGAGTGAAATGGCCTCGAGGGAAATATCGCCAAAGGAATCCGAGGTGATCGATCGCACACTCACTCACTCATCTGTGCGCCTCGGGCAGGGTTCCGTCGCACGCGTGTACAAGTAACATGAGCGCCACACTCATCGGCGCCTCGCTGGGGTTCGGCATGCAGCTGTACATCAACGCGCTGCGCAAGCTCCCCCTCCTTCGAAGTGAGTGCCGGACCGACTCGCCCGCCCTCCACTGGCCACTCGCGCGCGCCAGTTTGGTTTAGGGTTTGTCTCGCGCGCGGCCGCGCGAGCGCCCGGTGCCGTTCGCGGTCCGACGCGCGCGTCTCCGTCCGGCACGCGCGTTTTCCGCGAAAACCGCGCGCCGGTTTCGTCCACCCGAACCCCCGAACGATCACCCACCCGCGCTGACCTCATCCCCCCCTACCATTTCTCGTCATCCGCAGACCCGTGGGAGCACGTGTTCTGGACCGGGGTGGGCGCGACCGCGGCGAACTTGAACGCCGAGTGGGAGGCTAAGCTGCGCAAGGAGGTCGCGGAGCTCAACAAGGAGAGGTCGGCGACGAACGCGAGCTTCATGGAGTCCATACTCAAGGAGAAGTGAAGGGACGATCGTTCGAACCACGTAGCCAAAAGTAGTGTGCCATTGAATTGTATTTTTATCGCCGAATGTCGAGTCCCGCGCCTACTCTCACCGTACACACGTTGGCAACCGGCTCGTTTTGTTATTGACAACGCGCGGGTGATGATGATATGTGCTATGATAATGGTGATGATACACACGGGTTGCCTGTGAGGACGTGGGGAGGACTTCGCTCGTCGTTTGTTTCACGGGTGCGCTCATCGTCGACCAAACTCGTGATGCGCCGGTGACGACTCACTGTCCGTCCGTCCCGTCCTTTCCTTCCCTTCTTTTCTTCCGTTTTCATGTTAGTATTGTTCCCATAGGGTTACAGAGTCCCCCCCGATTCCATTCCGCCCAAAAAATACACNAGCCCGCGGCTGACCGAACGATCGACGTCGGTTGACGCGAGCGAATTCCCGTCGCGTCGTCACCACGCCCCCTCTCGGTCCAGCGCCACGAGCGACACCTCGCTCTGCGTGTACGGCATCAAGGGCTTACCCCCGCCTCGGAGCGCCCTGAACACCACCTCCTCGGCGCCCGGTTCCTTCTTTATTTCCTTCTTCACCGGCGACGTCTTCTTCCGAGTCGGCGTTTGTTTGGTACCCGGTTTGGCGGCGTCGGCGACGGTGTCGTCGCTGCCGTCGCTGAGCCTGCTCTTGCGATTGGCGGCGGCGCCCTTCTTGTTGAGTCCATCCTTGGTGTTGGAGTCGGTGCTGCTGTCTTTGCCGCGTTCCTCGTCCAGCTTGGCGGCCCTGTGCAACGCGCTGAGGTCCGGGCACGACTGCGCCGTCACCATCGCCGACAGATCCGCCTCGCTGTTCACCTTTGCGAACCTGCCTTTGATTCGTGGGCGGTTATCCGCCAANGTNTTGCGGCACTCGTACCTGATCTTCTTGTGCCCGAGGTGCCTGGCGATGCGCTTAGCGCGGTACCTCTGCAGCTGCGCCTGCCTCAGCGCGGACTGCGCGAAGGGCCGCGTCAGCACCGTCTCCTCGCGCANTCCTTGCATCTGGTATCCTCCGTTTTGATGGTGGCTCTGCATCTGCGAGGCCATGGTCGGGGCGCCTTGGTTGATGGACGCGCGCCCGTTCACGCTGTGGCCCCGGCCGTTGATCAGGTCGGTGCTCGTGCTCTGATCCGACGACCCGCCCGACGAGTTATCCTGCCTGTGCGTCTGTGCGTTGCCGGCGTACGAGTCCCCGTTGCCTTCGCGCGATTGGGGACTCGCGTCGAATGGTTCAAACTTGACGTTGAGGTTGGAGCCATCGTGGTGGTGCGAGCCAAAGTGGTGGGATTCCATGCCGCTGGGGTTGGCGGCGGGCATGCCGAAGAGGTCATCGCCGAGGTTGAAGTGGCCTCCGGAGCTGTTACCTTCCTGCTCGAGCGTCTGTACATCGATGGACGGGTGGGGGAAGCGAGGTGAGTCGGGTGGGATGAGGAATGTTGAGTGGTGGTGACTGGTGTGTGCGTTTCGGACTGACTCGGGTTTTCGGGTTTCGTGGGGGGGGTGGTCCGCCGGGGCGGGGGCGTCGCGAGCGCCCCGGCGTTGGATCCGGGATCGCGACGGCGGAGGAGAGGGCGAGGGTAAGCGCGAGGGCGGTTGATGACTCACCATGAGCGAAGAGAGTGGATCGTCCAGGTTCCCGGCTCCCATGAGCCAGTCCATGTCGTTGCCCCCGTGGTGTCCGTGCGCGCCGGGCGAGTTGGAGTCGAACCCCGCGGTGGTGCCGGTCTTCCCGTTCCCCGAGCTCCTCGCCGTGCCCATGAGCGCGCCCTCGAACGCGGGCGTCGCGGGGCGGCACTGCGCATCGTTGGACAGCTTCTGCTCGATGGGAATCCTCTCGTGTCGCATCGCGAGCTGCGCGGTGGGGCGGGGCGGGGGATGGAGGGTTAGTGGTATATTCTCAAGATGCATCCCGGGACTTTCCCCGAGGGTCGCGCCCGGAAACAAGCGGACGGCGCGCCTCACGCTCGTTAACTCGCGCGAAAAGCACGAGGACGGCTCACCTTGTTCGCGTTGTGAATGCTGTGGTCGCACGATGTGCACAGGTACGCTCCTATATCGCGGAAAGGGGCGCTAGGTCAGCGGGTCGGGTCGCGGAAAAGCGAGGTTTCCTCGAGCTCGGAAGGGCCAACTACAGTACGCGGAGGAGAACGACGCAAATGTCCTTCGGCGCGGGAAAGGGTACTCACCGTCGTGGTGGCAGAACCACGCCGCGGGGGCGGAGTGACAGTTCTCGCAGCTCGCGTGTGAGCCGGACATGTCGTAAGATTCAAACTCGGCGTGTTCCTTGGGCGTCTATACGTCGCCCGCGCCGCGTCCTATGCGTCGCCGTACCGCGCTCACCATTCGCTTTCTGACACGGAGTTTTGCGTTTTTTTTTCCCACGGTTCCCAAATCCTTGTCATTCCCCTCTCCAAGAGCCGCGCTCATTGGTCCGTGGGATAAAGCGCATCCATCCTATCCGAATCGTAAGTATTGACGAGTTAACTTCCCAGTCTAAATTCCCCGTGTCGACTCATTGCACGGTCGAGAAATTACACGTGGACGGGGTGCCCGATACAGTGTTTGCCCATAGCAGGTCGTTAAATTGTCAATGGTTCGGGCGTGAAATGCTGACTAAAACTTTTTTGCAGACTGCGTACACGACGACGACGGACGACGCTCGGCGAGAAGGTCGAGGAAGGTCATCGCTCCCGAGGCTTCGTCGGCACCGATTGAATGAATGAAAGCGCCCCACGTCACCACAACCGAGGACGCGGCGCGACCCACGAAGAGACGAACGACAACGCCATGTCGACAGCGATCATGGCGTCGTCCGCGGCGATGTCCGCGCCGGCGATCATGAACCGCGTCGCTTCGCAGAGCGCGGCGCGGCGCGACGANCGAGGGGCCCGTCGTCNCCGTCATCGCCACGCCCATCGGCGTCGCCNCGACACAGCCGTGAGGGCCGCCGAGTCCGCGGGCTTCGACCTGATGGCCCAGGGCAAGGACCGCAAGTACTTCATGGTCGGCGGGAAGGGCGGCGTCGGCAAGACCTCCCTCTCGTCCTCCCTCGCGGTCAAGTTCGCCACCGCGGGGCACCACACGCTGCTCGTCTCCACCGACCCCGCGCACTCGCTCTCCGATTCCCTCGCGCAGGACGTCGGGTCCGGCCTCCCGGTGGCGGTGGAAGGGACGGACGGGATGCTGTACGCGATGGAGGTGGACCCGGAGCAAGCCAAAGCCGAGTTCGCGTCGTTCGCCAAGCAAGCCGACGTCTCCGCGGGCGCCAAGGACTTCATGTCCAGCGTGGGCCTGGGCGGCTTGGCGGATCAGCTCGGAGATCTGAAGCTGGGCGAGCTGCTCGATACCCCGCCCCCGGGCCTGGACGAGGCCATCGCGATCGCCAAGGTGGTCCAGTTCATCAAGGACGATGAGTACGCCAAGTTCACGCGCATCGTCTTCGACACCGCGCCCACCGGGCACACCCTGCGGCTCCTGTCCCTCCCCGACTTTCTCGACGCGTCNATCGGCAAGATCGTTCGACTNCGACAGAAGCTCACGTCGGCCGGGGACGCGGTCAAGTCGCTGTTCGGCGTGGGTGACGACCAACAGGACGAGGCGATCGTCAAGCTCGAGGCGCTCAAGCAGCAGCTCCANGAGGTCAAGGACCTGTTCCGGAACGAGGACACCACCGAGTTTGTCATCGTGACCATCCCGACGGTGCTCGGCATCAGCGAGAGCGGCCGGCTCCTCGCGGAGCTTCGCAAGGAGAAGGTGCCCGCGTCGCGGTTGGTGGTCAACCAGATCATCAACGTCACGGGCGACGGGTTCAAGGAGCGCAGGGAGGAGCTNGCGGCGAAGGAGACCGCGCTGCGCGAGGCGCTCGGCGCGATCGACGGGGCGGACCTNGGTNTNCTCGACGACATGCTGGAAGCTCAGGCGGAATGTTTGAAGGATGCGCAGACGGCGGTGAGCTTCTGCACGGTCAAGGCGAAGGATCAGCGGCGGGCGATGGAGATGCTGGAGACGGACGCGGGGTTGAGGACGCTGAAGAGGATCGAGGCGCCGCTGTTCGACATGGAGATCAGGGGCGTGCCCGCGCTGCAGTTCATGGGAGGGCAGGTTTGGACGGACTGATGTCGAGGGATTTTATTGAGATGTCAACTTTCGTTTACTCGTAGGTTTGGTATTCGCGCGCTCGCCAATCAGTTCGCCCCCGCGCGTGTGGTTGAACCCCCGGTCGATCGCCACCCTCCTCGTCCACCGACCGACCGCGAAGATGAACGACACCGAGGTCGAGAGGCAGATCCACCAGATGGTGTCCTTCATCAAGCAGGAGGCGGAGGAGAAGGCCAGCGAGATCCGCGTAGAGGCCGAGGAGGAGTTTAACATCGAGAAGCTCCAGATGGTCGAGGAGGAGCGCAGGCGCGTCAAGAAGGAGTACGAGCGGAAGGAGTCGCAGGCGGAGGTGCGGAAGAAGATCGAGTTCTCCACCGAGCTCAACGCCATGAGGCTCAAGATCCTCCAGTCCAGGGACGAGGCGGTGCAAGGGATGCTCGCGGACGCCCGCGCGGATCTGGAGGGGGTGTCCGACACCCCAAAGTACCCGGAGATGCTCGTGGGTCTCATCCTGCAGAGCGTGCAGAAGCTGGAGGCGGACGAGGCCGTCGTGCGGTGCCGCGAGTGCGACGTCGGCAAGGTCAAGACGGCGATGGCGGAGGCGGAAGGCCAAACCCCGGGGCTGAAACTGCACCTCGACACCCACGTCAACCTCCCGCCGCCGCCGGGCCCAACAAACGGCGAGGGTACCTCGTGCATCGGGGGCGTGCACGTCATCTCGATGGACGGCAAGATCACGTGCAACAACTCACTGGACGACAGGCTCAAGGTGGCGTTCGAGCGCAACCTGCCGGAGCTCAGGGAGGTCGTCTTCGGAGCTAACCAAAACGCCGCAAAGTGATCGATGAACCGACCCAATCAACCGACGTCGAAGCCGAGGTTGAGAGGATGTACGAACGAAAGGGATCGGCGCGCGCTGACCCGTGAGACGCGAGAGCGGCATTGTAACAAACCACGAACGATACGAATAACGCGCGAGCCAGCCGTGAACTACTTCGCCTCTCCGGCGACGATGCATTGGTACATTTGATTTGATTGCTATAGTCTACGCGTCGAGGCCAGCCTCCGCTACCTGTAGGTGGCGCCGCCGCCCGCCCTCCTGCCCGACTGCGTGGTGACGATCTTCTCCTCCGCCTTCTCCGCGGCGATCTCGTCAACCACCGGCGACGACGTGCTCGACATGGAGAACAGCCTGTCCTCCGGTTTGAAGTTCCTCGCCTTCTTCAGGGTGGTGCTCTTGGTCTGCGACAGGAATCCCTCGAACCCCTTGATGACGTTGCCGTGCTGAGACGAATCGTTGAGGTACGTGGTCTCCAGGTCGTACACCTGCTTCTCCACCTGCTTGAGCTCCTCGTCCAGGCGCTCCTTCCGCTGCTGGATGGCGTTCAGCGTCGACATGACTGACGACGGTGCCGGTCCCTCGATGACCTTTTCAATTTTACCTTCGTTAGGGTTACGCCGTCCCGGCCGCGACGGGGACTACGATCGTTGGGTGGAGCGGACGAAAGAGATCACGCGTTCCTTGCGAACCCTTCGGCGTGAACGCGCCTCGAAGCCAACCTCGAGCGCGCGCGGGAATGTGTCTCGGTCCACCAATCGACCGGGCCTTTCCCGCCTTTCCAATTTTCTCAAAATTTTGACGTCGAGCGAGCTGTCGAAACGCACTTTCCTATCGGCCACGTCACCGCCGCCCCTCACTTATCGGCGCGCCTCGCTCGCCATGAGTGGTAAACAATCGGGTAAAGGCGCCAAAGGCGACGACGCCGTCGATGTGGTCTCCATCGCGGTGCTCGAGTCGAAGGTTGAGATCCCGCTCGTGGACAGCACCGCCACGCTCCTGACCCAGTCCGAGAAGCAGACAGCGGCGGAGATGGAGGCCCCTAGGGTGCCCGACGGCGAGGACGTCGACGGATCGAGGGACCGCGCGGTGACGGGCCGCGCGGAGCGGAGCATGAAGCAGGACTTCAACCGGATCATCCAGGAGAGCAAGGGCCAGACCAACCGGCTCGCGCTGGGCATCTTCTTCCTCATCCTCACCGCGCTGTGCTCCATGTTCATCCCGTACTTTGCGGGGAAGATGACGGACGCCGTGACCATCGCGCTGACGGGCGACCCGGCGCGAGCCAAGCGCAAGGCGACCGAGGCATTCTACGGCATCCTCATCGTCAGTATTCTCGGCGGCGTCTTCCAGACCGCCAGGTCCTACCTCTTCAACACCGCGTCCTACAACGTCGTCGCGCGCCTCCGGAACAGGCTCTTCTCCAACATCCTGCGACAAGAGGTTGGATTCTTCGACAGCGTCACCAGCGGCAGCCTCATCTCCAGGCTCACCGCGGATACCAACCTCCTCAAGAACGTCGCCACGCAGAACCTATCCATGTTCCTCCGCGGCCTCGCCACCGCGATCATCGGCCTTGCGTTCATGTTCCTGACCTCGTACCGGCTAACACTGGTGGTCATCGCCGCGTTCCCCCCGCTGATCTTTGTCGCCATGTGGCAGGGCCGGCGCCTGCGTAACCTATCCAAGGAGACGCAGGCGGCGCTCGCGGAGGCAACCGCGGTGGCGGAGGACTCTTTGGGCGCCATACGCACGGTGCGGGGGTTCGCGCGGGAGGATGGCGAGGCGGAACACTTCGCCGCGTCGGTGGATAAGGCGCTGGGCATCGAGATGAAGTACGGGTGGGGCCACGCGCTGTTCAACGGCGCGATGATGGCCGCGGCGACCGCGGTGCTCGGCGCGACGTTCTGGTACGGATCCTTGCTCGCCATCGAGGGCGACATGACCATCGGGCAGCTCAACGCGTTCATCCTGTACTCCATCAACAGCAGCGCGGGTCTGTTTCTCATCTCCGCCACCTTCGTCTCCGTCATCCAGGCGCTCGGCGCGTCGACGCGGGTGTTCGAGCTGATGGACAGGACCTCGCAGATCCCGATGGACGGCAAGGACAAGCCCGGGGACGAGTCCAAAGACGGCGTCGCCGTGGCGCTCCAGGACGTCCACTTCGCCTACCCGTCCAACCCGGAGCGGGGTATCCTTCGGGGGTTACACCTGGACGTCCCCGCCGGGGACACCGTCGCCATCGTCGGCCCCTCGGGCGCGGGGAAGAGCACGATCGCGTCGCTCGTCATGCGCTTCTACGAGCCCAGTAAAGGGGCGGTCACGATCGGCGGCGTGCCCGTCGCCAACATCGATCACGCGCACCTCCACGCGGTCATCGGCATCGTGAGCCAGGAACCGGTATTATTCGCTCGAAGCATCGGCGCGAACGCCCGGTTCGGCGCGCCCGACGCCGACGAGGACCAGGTGTGGCGCGCGCTGGAGCGAGCCAACGTCGCGGATTTCGTCCGGGGCCTGGACAACGGCCTGGACACGTGGGTGGGCGAACGCGGGATCAAGCTCTCGGGGGGACAAAAGCAGAGGATCGCCATCGCGCGGGCCATCATCGTGAACCCCAAGGTTTTACTTCTCGACGAGGCCACCTCGGCGCTGGACGCGGAGAGCGAACGGCTGGTGAACGCGTCGCTGGACGACGTCATGAAGGGGCGGACGTCCATCGTCATCGCGCACAGGCTCAGTACCATCCAAGGCGCGGACAAGGTGTGCGTGTTGGACGGCGGCGTCATCGCAGAGGAAGGGTCGCACGAGGAGCTCATGCGTCCTGGTCAGAAAGGTGTCTACGCTAACCTGATGCGTCGGCAGCTCATGGGACTCGGCGCGTCCACGGAGCACCTCGACAAGATGTGATACGAGATGTGACGACGCGTACTCCCTTGTAATGTTTAACGACCCATTATTCGATTGATCGATTGACATTCCATTACGACTAGCTACTCGCGGCTTCGGTGAGCAAACTCCGGATTGTCTTTAGCAGGGTATCGTTGCCCCCGCCCGTGTCCCCGCCGTTCTTCCTACCCCTCGTCCCGGCGATCCTCGCGTCGAGCTCATCGTCCAACGCCTTTCTCAGCTTCTTATACAACACCGCGGTCTGCGCCGACGCCCTCAGCCACAGCCACCCGTCCAGACACACGCGGCCAGTCTCGTGTCTCACGTCCATGACCCCGCCGAAGAGCAGCAACGCCGCGGGCGCCACCGTCGTGCTGTCGCGGACAAACACCCGGCTCGTCTTTACCTTCTCGTGGAACACCAGGAACGGAAACGTCGGCGGACGTTCCCCGGGCACACCGAGCTTCGCGTTCAAAGAGCTGGGATGCACGCCAACCTCACCTTTGCTATCACGCCACGTCTTACGTCCAGAGTCGGCGTCGGCGGAAAGAGCCGCAACGTTCGCGTAAAGTCCGGCGGTCAACACAGCTTTGAGCACCGGCGCGCACCTCGCGTCCGCGTTGTACGCGGCGTTCGTGTCGTCCGCCCAGCCCCATGGATTCGAATCGGCGCGTCCGGACCGGCGCCGGTTGGAATCC